>SAMEA104315429__coassemble_301_pt1 | contig 57930 bp, 47 predicted proteins | sample SAMEA104315429__metabat2_high_PE_047 | metagenome-assembled genome bin SAMEA104315429 (sample SAMEA104315429) | gut metagenome | biome: Monkey gut; feature: monkey-associated habitat; material: faeces | place: China | collected 2013 | reverse complement strand
CTAATTATCAATACTTTCAAAGAACTATAGATATATTTTTAGTGGACACTAATGACAAGATATCATGAAAAACACCAACAGACACAACTGCAATATATATAAATGCCGTTTCATTACTGCCTCACATTTGAAATTACAATTAAATATCCGTATGCAGTATTCACATTGCCGTAGTATTCATCCACCTCGCGAGGCATTTCTGATGTACAGGCATTCACTATGCCGGCAAGCATCAATAAGGGAAGTAAGAGTTTTTTCATAATGATATCATTATTGAGTTATTTGGTGTCTTTATGGAAAGATTTCTTGCATCGTACCGCCAGCCTCCTGACGATACGATGCAGAAATCAAAAAATGCAGTTAGGTTAATGCAGGGAAAGAGACTATATCGTCCCCTGCTCCAGCATAGCAGTTGCGACCTTCATGAAGCCGGCGATATTTGCGCCTTTCACATAGTCCACACTGCCGTCAGGCTGGGTACCATATTTGACACATGCCTCATGAATAGACTTCATGATGAAGTGCAGCTTATCGTCAACTTCCTGTCCACTCCAGCTGATATGAGAAGCGTTCTGGGTCATTTCAAGACCTGAAGTTGCCACGCCGCCGGCATTCACCGCCTTGCCAGGAGCAAAGAGGATTCCATTATGCTGGAAGAAATGAATGGCTCCCGGCTGGCATCCCATGTTGGACACTTCGCAGCAGCACCATGTACCATTGGCCTTCAACTCTTTGGCGTCCTCTTCTGAAAGCTCGTTCTGGAATGCGCACGGAAGAGCGATGTCGCACTTGACGCTCCATGCCTTCTTTCCTGCAACAAAGTGAGCCTTTTCAGGGAATTTGGTGGCCATATCTTCCACCATGTTGCGATTGGATGCTCTCATGACAAGCATGTAATCTATCATCTCAGGAGTAATGCCGTCAGGAATCTCGCAGGCTCCGTCCGGACCGGAAATGGCCACCACCTTGGCTCCCAGTTCAACAGCCTTCTTGCAGGCACCCCAGGCTACGTTACCGAATCCGGAGATAGCAAGTTTCAGCCCCTTAAGATCCTTACCTATACGGGCAAGCATATTCTGGGTGAAATAGAGGGCACCGAATCCGGTTGCCTCAGGACGTAGAATGGAACCGCCCCATGTTGAGCCTTTTCCGGTCAGCACACCTGTATTGTACTGACGTGCAAGCTTCTTGTACATACCATAAAGGTAACCGATTTCGCGACCGCCAACGCCTACATCACCGGCAGGAATATCCTGATCCGGGCCGATGCAGTTCCAGAGTTCGAGCATGAAAGCCTGGCAGAAACGCATGATTTCGTCATTGGACTTTCCGACAGGATCAAAGTCAGAACCTCCCTTGGCTCCTCCCATAGGAAGAGTAGTAAGAGCATTCTTGAAGGTCTGTTCAAAACCAAGGAATTTCAACATTGAAGGAGATACAGCCCTATGGAACCTGAGTCCTCCCTTATATGGACCGATGGCACTGTTGAACTGTATACGATAACCGGTATTGGTCTGCACCTCGCCACGGTCATCCACCCAAGTCACACGGAACGTAAAGATACGATCCGGCTCAACCATTCTCTCGACTATTTTCGCCTTCTCAAATTCAGGATGTTGGTTGTACACATCTTCAATGGACTCAAGGACCTCCTGTACCGCCTGGAGATATTCACTCTCACCCGGATACTTGGCCTGGAGACGGGCCATAATGTTCTGTGTTTTCATTTTTATTGTTATCAAAAAGTGGTTTTTAGTTTCTGAAAGTCTATTCGACCTCCCATGTAGAGCCGCTGTGAAGCAGATCATCCACACAATGGATCTTGGACTTGGCCATCACGTCCTTCACCTGATCCCGCACGCCATCATCGTAAGTGATGTCCTTCACATCCCGGATAACACCGAGTGCTACAGGATAGTCAGGGCCTTTCATTTCGACCAGAGCCATGTGGATGCCGATATTGTCCGTATGCGCATCATGAACAAGAATGTCTTCTTCAGTGAATCCGCCCTCGCCGATATGTACGACTCTTATCTTCTTTCCGTCATATATAAGACCCTTGTCCCTGTTCTTTCCGAATATCATCTTCTCTCCCTGGCGAAGGACAATGGTATTGTCCGCCTTGAGAGCCGGGTCAGAAAGGTTTTTGTGTGCACCGTCGTTGAAAATGACGCAATTGGTGAGCATTTCCATAACGGCACATCCGTCATGAAGGGCAGCCGCCGTCATAATCTCTTCATTGAGTTTCAACTCCACATCCAGTGAGCGGGCAAAGAATGTTCCCTTGGCACCAAGTACCAAAGAGCCCGGATTGAAAGGATGCTCAACAGTACCGTACGGAGAGGTCTTTGTAATCGCTCCCAACTTGGATGTTGGAGAATACTGTCCCTTGGTAAGACCGTAGATCTGATTGTTGAACAGAATGATATTGATATCAATATTTCGTCTGATAGCATGGATGAAGTGATTGCCGCCAATGGCAAGAGCATCTCCGTCACCACATGCCTGCCATACGGTAAGCCATGGATTAGCCACCTTTATTCCGGTGGAAATAGCCGTTGCACGACCATGAATACTATGGAATCCATAAGTATCCATATAGTAAGGAAGACGGGACGAACATCCGATACCGGACACCACCACGTAGCGTTCCTTATCATAGTTCAGGGCCTGACTCACTTTAGGCAAAGCTCTCTGAAGAGCCGCCAACACAGCATGGTCGCCACAACCCGGGCACCAACGCACTTCCTGATCACTCTTGAAATCTTTGAATGTCAATGTAGCCATAATTACATCTCCTTTCTGATTGCATCCACAAGTTCGCTCACGAGGAACGGCTGACCCTGGATCTTGTTATATTTCAATATTTCCACATGCGGGAACTTGGCACGCAGATAGTCGGCAAACTGTCCGCTGTTAAGTTCACAGACAAGCACTTTCTCAAATGACTTGAGCACGGCCTCAGTGTTGGAAGGCAGCGGAAGTATGTAGTCGAAATGAGCATACGATACGGTATCACCGATCTCACGGACGGCAGAAAGGATATGTCCGTATGTTCCGCCCCATCCGACAACGAGCAGTTTACCGCTCTCGGCACCATTGATTACCTGAAGCTTAGGCAAATCAACCGCTATACGCTGCACTTTCTCGGCGCGTTCCCTGACCATCGTCTCATGGTTAAGAGGATCGGTAGAAAGCACTCCCTCATGAGTCTTTTCAAGTCCTCCGACACGATGCTCAAAGCCTTTCTGGCCAGGCACCGCCCACCTTCTTACGAGGGTGTCCGGATTTCTCTTGAACGGATGGAACTTCTCACCTTCCTTGAGGATACCGCGTACGAAAGGCGGCTTAATCTCAGGATAATCCTTCATTGCAGGAATACGCCAAGGCTCGGAGCCGTTGCCGAGGAATCCTTCTGAAAGCAGAAGGACAGGGGTCATGTGCTCTACGGCAATCTTGGCTGCGGTAAACGCCGCATCAAAGCAATGTGCAGGAGAATGAGCTGCAATCACGGCCATAGGACATTCTCCGTTACGGCCATAGAGCGCCTGATTGAGATCGGACTGCTCCGTCTTGGTAGGAAGTCCGGTAGAAGGGCCGCCGCGCTGTACATCCACTACCACAAGCGGAAGTTCGGCCATTACTGCAAGACCCATAGCCTCTGACTTCAACGAAAGACCCGGACCGGAAGTCGTGGTAACCGCCAGATTTCCGGCAAACGAAGCGCCTATTGCAGTACATATACCAGCAATCTCGTCTTCGGCCTGGAGAGTCTTGGCGCCAAGGCTCTTATGAATAGCAAGTTCCTCGAGAATCGCCGTAGCCGGCGTGATAGGATAAGAACCGCAGAAAAGAGGCAGGCCTGACTTCTCTGAAGCAGCCAGAAGGCCCCATGCGACAGCCTGGTTTCCACTTATGTTGCGATAAGTACCCTTTGCAAGATTATGAGCCGGCTCAATGGTGTATGTGTTTGCAATCAGCTGAATGTTGGCAGCATAATTGAAACCGTCCCTGAGAACCTTCTTGTTTGGCTCAATCATCTCGGGATGCTTCTTGGCGAACTTCTTCTCCAGATAAGCGAAGATGTACTCCAAAGGACGATTGTAAATGAAGCAAGCCATTCCAAGCGTAAACATGTTCTTACACTTGAGAATGGCCTTGTTGTCCATTCCGCTGTCCTTGAGACTCTCCACTGTAAGGGTGGTGATAGGAGCTACGATAAGAGTCCTGTCTTCCACACCAAGCTCAACAAATGGATTGTCTGTCTTGAAACCGGCCTTGGACATTCCGGCTTCATCAAAGGCATCCTGATCCACAAGAATCATAGCATGACGTTTGCACCACTTGGCATTAGCCTTGAGAGCAGCCGGATTCATCGCGACAAGCAAGTCACAGAAATCTCCGGGAGTTGACACTTTTTCACATCCGATATGTACCTGAAAACCGGACACACCGGAAACCGTGCCGTGAGGCGCCCTGATCTCAGCAGGGTAATCTGGGAATGTGGACAAGCCATTACCATAAATGGCAGACATATCTGCAAAAAGAGACCCGGTGAGCTGCATACCATCTCCCGAATCTCCTGCAAATCTGATCACCACATCATGGGCATCAATGATTTTATGTTGCATAGCATTTAAAAGAAACTATTCCACATTCGCTTGTTGTGCTTGTTGTGCTTGAAGTTCTGCCTGAAGAGTCTCAAGTGTACGTCCCTCCGGAATGTTGAGAGCCTTTCTTGCCGCCGGGGTAAGATCGGTACTTTGTGTCGCATCATAGTAGAGCATGCTATTGACATCAAACACATAAATATATGAGCCGGCCTTTGCAAGTTCTTCTACGACCTTTCTGGCCTTTTCATAAATAGGAGCCATGAGGGTCTGCTGCTGCTGCTGAAGTTCTGCATCTACAGACTGACCAAACTCCTGAATGCGTCCTTGTATTTCCTGAAGCTCCTTCTCCTTGCTTGCGCGGATAGAATCACTCCATGTAGAAGCCTTGGACTCATACTGCTGGTATTTTGTCTGGAACTCCTCAACCATGGCCTGATAAGTCTCCTGAGCTTCCGTGCTCGCGGCTGACATCTTGACTCTGGCCTCATCAGCATCCGGGCAAAGCTGAACCAGTTCGCTGAAATTGACATGCGCGAATTTGTTCTGGGCAAAAGCCGAAACGGCAACAAGGGCCGAAACAGCAATCAAAAGGATTTTTTTCATATCAAAAAACTTAAATTAAAATTTCTAATGTTATATATGTGATTCAACTAAAACTGCTGTCCGATCATAAAGTGGAACTGACTCCGCTTGCTGGAATCCAACGTATCAAAACCATATCCCCAGTCCACTCCAAGGAGACCTATCATCGGTAGATAGATGCGTACACCGACGCCGGCGCTGCGTTTGATCTGGAAAGGATTGAAATTCCTGATATCAGACCAGCAGTTACCGCCTTCAAGGAATGCAAGCACAAAAATCGTAGATGACGGCTGAAGCATCACAGGGTAACGGAGTTCCACGGTAAACTTGTCATATACATTACCGGCATACGCATATCCGTTGGAGTTGTACTTCGACGCCTCATACGGGGTCAGCGAATAATTCTCATATCCACGCATCGCTATAATCTCCGAGCCGTAAGTATTGTAACCGGACATTCCGTCTCCTCCGAGAAGGAATCCTTCGAACGGAGAGTATCCCCAGTTCCTGTTGTAATATCCGAGATACCCGAACTGCGCCCTTGTCATGAGTACCAGGTCTCCGGCAAGCTTGGTATATACAGTTCCCGAGAACTTCCATTTGTGATACTCGATCCAGCGGAATCTGTCCTTGGAAGACCAATTGTCATAATTGACATCCTTGTAGCTCTTCACCGGAACCTTGTTGCCGTCCGCATCTATGTCATGTTTTCTGAACAAAGAGAAAGGAGGGGTAAGCTGCAGTGAGAACTGGAAGTCAGAACCCGTACGAGGATATATTATCTGGTCCGTGGAATTACGGGACAGGCTGATGGAATAATTGATATTGTTGGCGGCACCATCATCAAATATGAAGTATCCCGAATACCAGTTCTTCAACTTGTATGTCTGCCAGTTGATTCCGTTATAGAGGACGAAATAGTTGTCCGGCCACTTAAGACGCGTACCCAAAGATGCCGAGAGTCCGAAGACCTCCATCATACGGTTGTTGCTCAAGATATTAAGAGCCAGATATGAATCCGTAGAACGTGTATAATATGCACTCAGGTTCAAGGATGTAGGCTTCTTTCCAAACAGCCAAGGCTCCGTGAAGCTTGCGGAAAGAGCGGTGTAATAGGTACCGTTCGTCTGGAACCGGAACGACAGGTTCTGGGCATCTCCCAAAGGAACAGGCCTCCATGCCCCCTTGTCAAACATACGGTGCGTAGAGAAGTTGTTGAAACTTACGCCCACCGTAGCCACGAACGTACGTCCGCCCCAACCACCGGAAAGTTCAAGCTGTGATGAAGGCTTCTCCGTCACATTGTACACTATGTCCACGGTGCTGTTGCCCGGCTTCGGAACTATCGAGAATCCCGTATCCGGATTCATTATGGCTTCCGCGTCGAACTGCCCCAGAGACGCAATCTCACGGATAGAACGCTCGAAATCAGTCTGGCTGAACAGATACCCCGGACGGGTGAAAATCTGACGGCGGACAACTTTCTCATTGGTAAGGTCATTGCCGTTGATGATGATATTGTCCAATGTGGCCTGCTTGCCCTCCGCTATACGGATTTCGACATCCACGGAATCGTTCTGAATGTTGGTCTCCACAGGGTTGATATTGAAGAACAGATATCCATTGTCCCTGTACAACTTGGTGACATCATAGTCCGTCTGCTTTCCGCCGCCGCGAAGCCGCTTCTCGAGCGTGACCACATCATAGACGTCACCCTTGTTGATGGCAAGTACGGAATTGAGCTGATCGGTAGAATATATGGAGTTACCGGTCCATTTAATATCCCTGAAATAATACTTGTCGCCCTCGTCGAACACAAGATCAATGGCAATCCTGTTGGGAGCAACATAGTATATGGAATCCCTCACAAGTCTCGCATCCCTGTAGCCGGCCTCATTGAAGGCGCTGATGGCTGCACGCTTGTCGTTGAGATATTCCTTTTCGTTGAATTTCTTGCTGTGGAAGAAGTTGTAAATCTTGTTGGACTTGGTCTTCTTCATGGATTTGGCCAGCTTATATTCCTTGACATGGTCATTTCCGATGAAATTGATGTCCTTAATCTTTATCTTCTCACCCTTGTTTACGGCGAAATTGACCTGAATGGCGTTTTTGATTATGGTGTCACGCTTGACCTCCGCGCTGACTTCGCACTTCAGGAAACCCTTTTCCGCAAAATACCGTTTGATAATGTCTGAAGTGGTCTTTTCCACATACTCGGAAAACTCGCGTCCGCGCTTGAGATTGACCCTCTCCTCTATATCCTTGCGCTCTCCGGATTTGATGCCGGAGAATGTCCATTGAGACACACGCGGCCTCTCTTTTATCTTTATGGCAAGAAACGCCGTATCTCTCGAACTGCTCAGAGAGTCTATCTCCACGGATACGCTGTCAAAGAATTTCTGAAGCATAAGTCGGTTGACCATGGCGGACACCTCCTCACCGGGAACGGTGATGGAAGCGCCTTCCCTTACACCTGCCTGCGAAATAATCTGGGCAGACTTGAAATATGAGTTACCCTCAACCCGCACACCACCGACCACATAACGCTTAGGGTGATTATAATCCACCTCCACATCACCGGCCTGTGCAAAAGCCGGCACCGCCACACAAAGCGTCAAGGCCAAAACCGAAACTATCTTTCCGAACTTCATATTCTGCAAATATAATCCATTTATTTTACTTTTCCGAAACGCCTGTCACGAGATGCATATTCTTCAAGCGCATCCATGTATTGCTCCCGCCTGAAATCAGGCCACAACACATCCGTGAAGACGAACTCGGTGTAGGCACACTGCCAGAGAAGATAGTTGCTTATGCGCTTCTCCCCTGACGTACGGATAAGAAGGTCCGGATCAGGAATACCGTCCGTAACGAGGTATTTGCTGAAATCCGCCGCTTCCATATCACAATCAGGCATATTTTTCAAATCGTGTGCCATTTTTTGTGCTGCCTGAAGAATATCCCACCGCCCGCTGTAACTGAGGAACACTATCATGGTAAGTCCCGTATTACCTGCCGTAGCGGCGATTGTAGCGTCAATTTTCGCCTTAAGCTTCTCTGAAAGATGCTCACGATTGCCCAACACCAGAAACCTCACATTGTATTTTTGAAATGTCGGCATTTCCGCACTCATCGCCTCTCCCATCAATTCCATAAGGGTATTCACCTCCGAATCCGGACGATTCCAGTTCTCTTCGGAGAACGCAAAGAAGGACACGTACTTTATACCCATATCCACTGAAGCGGACATTACGGCGCGAACACTTTCAACGCCCTCAAAATGCCCATAGACGCGATTTTTCCCTTGCTGCTGAGCCCAACGCCCATTTCCATCCATAATCAGTGACACATGCACCGGAAGCTTAGTCTTGTCCATACAATATCAATAGGTTACGTTACTGTTGCGCATATCCTCTCCCCAGAAAAGACGATTCCGAAGCGCGTTGAAAAAACTGCCCCTTCCAAGACACATGCGCTTGAGTTTCACCGGAGCGAGCTCCACGGTCAGGGAAGAATCCTTCGGAATGGTGAAAATCCTGTTGTCCATCGTAAACACAGCCTTGTCGTCCCGAGACCTGAGCCGTATCTCCAAAGAAGACGTATTGGGAATCACAAGCGGACGCGAATTGAGATTGTGGGGCGAAATAGGAGACAATATGAAAACACGGGCATCCGGGGTACAAATAGGTCCGCCGGCGCTCAAAGAATAGGCCGTAGAACCGGTACCTGTAGCCACAAGAAGACCGTCAGCCCAATATGTCGGCAGAGATACCCCGTCCACGCTGACATCAATACCAAGCATGGAGGCACCCGTACGGGAAACGCTCACCTCATTGAGAGCATAAGGCCAAAAATCGGCATCGTCCACAAATGAAGCTCCGGCACGAAGCAAATCCCGTTCTTCCGTTACGAACTCCCATTTCTGAAGGGCATCGACAAGAGCCCCGGGCTCCATATCGGAAAGGAACCCAAGGCGTCCGAAATTCACGCCCAGAACAGGAAGTCCGCTCGGAACGGCAATACGGGCGGCACTCAAAAACGTACCGTCCCCTCCAAGACTGAGCAGAGCATCCGTCCCCGGAACGACATCTTCCGGAAATTTCACCCGATAAAGCTCCGTCCCGGTCGCCCGAATCTTCCCGGTCAAATCAGGAATTCCGGGGATCAACGCCAGTTTGTCCTCTTTTATGTAATATGCCAACTTCATATTGAACTTCAAATGTAAGAATTTTTACAAAATAAATGAGTACTTTTGCAGTCAAAAGTGTTTTACAATGACCAGATTGAGCGTAAACATCAATAAAATCGCCCTGATACGCAATTCCAGAGGCGAAAACATGCCCGATGTCCTGAAAGCTGCGCTTGACTGCGAGCGTTTCGGCGCAGAAGGCATCACCGTGCATCCAAGACCGGATGAAAGACATATAAAGTACTCGGATGTCCGTACCCTCAGGCCGGCTCTCAAGACAGAATTCAACATAGAGGGCAACCCGACCGGCAGTTTCTCCGCACTCGTATGCGAAGTGGTGCCCGATCAGGTCACTCTTGTACCGGACGCTCCTGACGCACTCACTTCAAATGCCGGATGGGACACCATCAAGAACCGGGCTTTCCTCACAAGAATCTGTGCCTCATTCAAGTCGAGAGGCATCCGTACGTCCATTTTCATCGACCCGGACCCTAAAATGGCCGAAGGGGCTTTCAACTGTGGTGCTGACCGCGTGGAACTCTACACCGCAGCATACGCCGCCCGGTACAGAAACGGTCGGGAAGAAGCGATAGAGCCATATCTCCGTACGGCAGAAGCCGCAAGAGAACTGGGGCTTGGACTTAACGCAGGCCACGACCTTTCGCTGGAGAATCTTTCGTACTTCATCCACACCATTCCATGGACTGACGAGGTGAGCATCGGTCACGCCATTATCTGCGATGCACTATATATGGGTCTGGAGACCACAATAGGCAAGTATCTGTCGGAAATTAATAATTTTTGACTACATTTGTGTTCTATACACTAATCAACTGAATTCAATAAAAATCAGAATAATGAATAAAGCATCACTTTTCAGCGCCGCAGTCCTCACCGGACTCTCGCTTATCGCAGCAAGCTGCAACAACACCCAACAGAACACAACAGGCGAGAACAAAGCTCCTGAGGCTACTGCCGCACAGGGAGCCATCGTCTATTTCAACCTCGACACCATCCTCAACGATTATGATATGGCCAATGACCTCCGCAGCGTCGTAGAGACCAAGGTCAACAGCATCAATCAGGAGGTAACCCGCCGCAGGAACAAGATTGAGAAAGACATCAAGGCGTTCAGCGACAAGCTCAACAAGGGCCTTCTCACCCAGTCAGTGGCACAGACCCAGAATCAGAAGCTCGTCGAGCAGCAGCAGAGTTTCGAGACCTATGCCGGCCAGAAGCAGCAGGAAATCCTCGAGGAGCAGCAGGTTATGATGAACCAGATCGCCGATGCCATCAACAACTACATCACCGAGTTCAACGCTGACGGAAAATATGCCATGATCATCGCCACCCAGGGAGATATTCTCTCCACCCCTGTGGTTGCCGCAGATCCTGCTCTTGACATCACAGACATCCTCCTTGAAGGACTGAATGCCGCATACGTAAAAGAGAAGAACAGCCAGAAATAACATATAGTCTTGAAGATAGCGATATTGTCCTGTTTCTACCCTTTCCGGGGAGGTATAGCTCAGTTCAACGCCAATCTGCTTTCCGAACTGGGCAAGGAGCACGAAGTGCGTGCATTCAATTTCACAAGACAGTATCCTTCTTTCTTGTTCCCGGGAAAGACACAATATGTGACAGCTGAGGATGAGGCCGTACCGGTAGAGTCAATGGCTCTATTGGATACGGCCAATCCTTTTACCTGGCGAAAGACAGCGCGTGAAATAGCAAAATGGCAGCCGGATGTGCTCATAATGAGATATTGGATGTCATATTTTGCACCTTCCCTGGGTTCGGTATCGAGAAAGATGCCTAAGGGTTGCGTGCGGATCGGAATCTTAGACAACGTAGTTCCTCATGAGCCGCACTTTTTCGATGCACCGCTCACACGCTGGTATCTCAAGTCGCTTGACGGAGCCGTCACACTATGTGATGAGGTCGCGCAGGACCTTATGGCCCTGAGAAAGGATATCCCGCACACGACCATACCTCACCCGACATACACGCATTTCGGCGAGGCCATAAGCAAGGACGAGGCGGAGGATCTGCTCGGAATACCCCACGTAGAGGGAAGCCGCACCCTGCTGTTCTTCGGGCTGATACGCGAATACAAAGGGCTTGATGTGCTGATACGTGCCATGAGACTGCTTGACCAAAGATACAGGCTCATAATCGCAGGAGAGCCATACGGCTCGTTCGAGAAATACGATGAACTCATTTCCGAGTCGGGCGATTCCTCCAGATTCTTCATTTATCCGCAATACATACGGGATTCGGAAGTAAAAAAATACTTCTGTGCCGCGGATTTGACCGTACTTCCGTACAAAAGCGCCACACAGAGCGGCATCAGTGCCGTATCCAATCATTTTGAAATACCGATGGTGGTGACGGACGTAGGCGGACTCAAAGAGACGATAGGAGACAGAGGCACGGGGATAGTCTGCAAAGAATGCACTCCGGAATGCGTGGCTGAAGCCATCGAAAATTATTTCGACCACCTGGAGCGCAAGGAAGAATTCGTGTCCAACATAAGAAAAGAGAATGAGCGCCTGAGTTGGAACAGATTCTGCAAGAACTTAACAGAATTCATAAACACATTGAACGCAAAATGAAGAAATTCGTCATAACCATAGTTTCAGTAGTATGCCTCTGCTCATGTGCCCAGGCACAGGGCTCATGGTGGCTCTTCCCAGGCAAGAAAGACAAGAAAGAGAATGTACAGACCAAGAAAAACGATACTACAACGGTAAGGTCTGCCACGCTGGAAGCAGCCCGGGACAGCATAATCCTGGACAAGGATGAACTTTGGCTTGACGGATGGTCGGACGATATAAAGGTAGCGCTGATTCTCCCATTCAAAGCGGATCAGAAGCCAAGTTCCAACTATCTTGAGATGTACAGCGGAGCTCTTCTGGCACTGCGGGATCTCGGAAGCAGAGGACTGAAGATAAACCTTCGGGTATTCGACTCGGCCTCAAGCAGCTATCATCCTGACAGGGAAGCACTTGACGCCATGGACCTTATCATCGGCCCCGTGGATTTCAACGGCATTGCGGAAACGTCTTCTCTTTGCAGCCGCAGCAGAATGGTGGTGTCCCCGCTCGAACCCAAAGCCGCTTCTCTGGTTTCCAACGGCAATGTCATCCAATCTCCGGTCGGATGGGCAAGGCAGGTGGATGTGATGGTTGATTGGCTTGCGATGGAAACTGGCAGAAATGACCAGGTCATCGTCATAAGGGATGCTTCCATCAAAGGCAACGGCGAGCAGAGCGCATATCTTATGTCCAAGCTTGCAGGCTCAGGTATCCTGTACAGGAACATAAATTCCATAAAGGATCTTCAGAACATGAAGCACACGCAGTACCGCATCCTCATAGCTTCCGACGACGATGCATTCATCACTAAAGAAGTCAGGGAAATCGGCATCGCCGCCACCATACACAACAACATAACCCTGTACAGCACTTCAAGGTTCCGCAACTGCGTCGGGCCGGATGTCTTCGACCTTTACACGGCAAACACCCGAATGGCTGCAACCTACTATGTGGATTATGACAGCGAAGCAGTCAAGAAATTCGTGCTGGAATACAGATCCATTTTCCAGAGGGAACCGGGTTCTTTCGCTTTTCAGGGGTACGATATCATGAAGTATTATCTGTCGGCATATTCGACTCTGGGCAGAAAGTGGTTCAAGAGACTGCCTGAATTCCCGGGAACGGGTCTTCAGTCCGACTTCAATTTCAAAAAGAATGTGGGTGACGGCAGGGAAAACACCGCCGTAAGAAAGGTCATTTATTCTCCTGATTTGTCAATCAGTCTTCTTTAAGAAGTTCCCTCGCATTGGCAAGGGCGGCGTCGGTAATGACCGAACCGCTGAGAAGCCTTGCTATCTCACGCTCTCTTTCTTCACCATCAACGCGAGACAAAGTGGAAATGGTCCTGCCATCTTCACGGGTGGACTTGTTGACTATATAATGGACGTCCCCCTTGGCTGCGACCTGAGGCAAATGAGTTATGGAGAACACCTGCATGGTCTTGCCCATAGCACAAATCATGCGTCCCATACGGTCGGCGACACTACCGCTGACTCCGGTATCTATCTCATCGAATATAAGGGTCGGCATACCGGCGAATTTAGCCATTACCGACTTGAGACTCAGCATTATGCGGGACAACTCTCCACCGGACGCCACCTTTGACAGTTCCTCAGGTACTCCTCCATTGGCAGCAAAAAGGAAAGCCACTCCGTCGCTTCCGGAAACCCCGGGCTGCACATCCTCCACCTTCACTTCGAAGCGTGCGCCATCCAGTTCCAGGAACCGCAAAGAATCCATTATGGTGGCGGACAACTTCGGTGCCGCAGCATGCCGCTTCTTCGAAAGCGACAAGCATGCATCACGGTATTTCCCCTTTATTTCTGAAGACTTCCGCTCAAGGGCCGCCAACTCCTCTTCGAGGTCCTGTGTCCCTGATACGGACTGAGAATAAGAATCCCGGACGGCTATAAGTTCCTCAACGGAGTCGCATGAGAACTTCCGCAGAAGGGAATACAAAAGAGACATCCTCTCCTCGACCTCCTCAAGCCTGCGCGGAGAAAGGTTGATGGAAGAAAGAAGCCCGTCCAGCTCGGAAGACACGTCGTCTATTTCCAGTCTTGCGGAGTCAAGCCGTGAAGCAAGTGTCGAGGCGGCAGGAAGACAGGAAGATATATGTTCCAGGCTTCGCTGAGATTCTTTCAATGATGCGGACACGGAAAAGTCCGAGTCTTCGGTGCCTGACAGAAGTTCCGAGGCTCGCGAAAGCGCAGACATTATCTGCTCTGCATTGGCAAGGCTCTTATGCTCTTCTTCCAGCGACTCCATCTCCCCCGGGACAAGTTTTGCCTGTTCCAATTGCGAAAGTCTGGCAAGAATATAATCCCTGTCGGACTTCAGAGCGTCTATCCGGGCCCTCTTTGCTCCTATCTCGCTCTCCAATGCGGAAAGTTCTCCCCAAAGCCGGCGGCACTCCATCAGTTCATTCCTATCATCAGCAAAACGGTCCAGGACAGAAAGCTGGAACTTCCTGTCGGTCAGAAGAATGCTCTTATGCTGGGAATGTATGTCTATCAGCTTGTCAGCCAAGGACTGAAGTGCAGACACCTGCACCGGGCAGTCGTTTATAAAACTGCGGGACCTGCCTGACGCATTCACAACCCTCCTTATGGTAAGATGCCCGGTAGAGCCGGTATCAAATTCGGCTTCCACGATACAACTGTCTTCTCCGGCAGCCACCATCGAAGCATCAGCCTTCGCGCCGAAAAGCAGCGACATGGCCCCGAGTATGATTGACTTGCCTGCTCCGGTCTGACCAGTAATAATAATCAGACCCTCCGGAAAAGAAACGTCCAGAGAGTCTATCAGAATATAGTTCCTTATATGTAAAGACCGAAGCATCGCGCGAGACTATTTCTCCGCCGCGTCTTCTTTGGCTGTTCTGTAGTAGAGTTCGCCGTTTTCAAACTCGGAGATAGCGATAAGGTCCGGTTTCGGCTGACGCTCGTAGTACTTGGAGATTTCTATCTGCTCCTTGTTTTCAAAAACCTCATCCATGGTATCCCTGTCTCCCTTGAACTCTTCAAGCTTCTTGGCAAGTTCTTTCTTCTCCGCAAGAGAGATCTGATTGGCCCTCTTGGACAGTATCACCACAGTCTCATAAATGTTGCCCGTAGGCTCCGCGAGATATTTGATGTCGCGGGTAATGGTATTCGTAGGTATTTTCTTTTCCATACTTATATTACCGCTGAACTTTCAAGAAAGTTTCAATTATTTTCTTTCACTTTGGAATACAACCTGTCGAGTTCCTTCCTGTAAGGAGAATCAGGGTACTCGCCTATGAAGTTGAGGTAATCATCCATAAATACAAGATACCTCTCCTTCTGCTTGGCCCTTACACTCATCTCCGCGTATTTGTATGAAGACATGGCGGAATAATACAGAATATCCTCACGATACACGTTATCGGCATCATCCCTGAGGACATTCTTGAAAGCGACCCTTGCCGCCAGATAATCCTCCATCCTGTAATACAGTTTGGCGTTCTCGTAGGCCTTCCTGTCAAGTCTTTCTCCAAGATCTTCAAGCATGTGCCGGCATATATCGGCATTAGGCGAGTCCGGATTGTTCAGCAGATATGTGCTGATAGCCTGCATGGCCGTATATGTCGGAGTCTGGTCCAGCTCATAGCGCAGAGTCGCCTTGTAAAGGCAGTCCACGCGCAGGAACTCAGCACTCTCTTCGAGAGGACTGTACGGATATGTGGCCACAAATTTGGAAAAATTGGTCTCGGCCGTATAATAGTCTCCCATGGAATAGTTGCTAAGCCCCCAATAATACAGCACCGAATCCTCGCGCGCCGTGCCGCCTACAAGAAGCGACAGGGACTCGAACAGAGCCGCAGACTTGGAATACTTCCCTTTGTTGAAATAATCAAACGCAGCTGCATACTTGGCATCGGCGTCATTGCTCTCCAACAAAACGGCATACTGGGACTTGCACGATGCGGCACAAAGGCCCACAGCAAACACGAAAAGCAATACTCTTTTCAGTTTCATCTCTTCAAATATTTTTCGGCGTCAAGTGCGGCGCGACATCCCGAAGCCGCTGCATTGACAGCCTGTCTGTAATACGGATCCTGTACGTCACCGGCAGCGAATACACCGTCAACGTTTGTCCGGCTGCTTGCTCCTTCGGTGACAATATATCCTTCCGCATCGGTCTTCACCCACTTGGAGAACAGCTCCGATACGGGATGATGTCCGATGGCCAGGAAAAAGCCGTCAATCTTTATATCAAAAACCTCGCCAGTCTTGCGCTCAAGTCTCGCACCCGTAACACCGCTCTCGTCGCCAAGGACCTCGCGGGTGTTGCAGTTCCAGAGAATTTCTATGTTTTCCGTGTTCTTTACACGATTCTGCATAGCCTCGGAAGCACGGAGCACATCCCTTCTTACTATCATGTAAACCTTGCGGCAAAGTCCGGCAAGATAAGTGGCCTCCTCACAAGCCGTATCTCCTCCGCCCACCACGGCAACATCCTTGCGGCGATAGAAGAATCCGTCACATGTAGCACAGGCGGAAACGCCCATACCCCTGAACTTTCTCTCCGACGGGAGTCCGAGATACTTGGCCGTAGCACCGGTAGCTATAATCACGGCGTCAGCCTCAAGCTCCGTCTCCGAATCCACGGTCACCCTCAGCGGCCTCACGTCGAAATCCACAGAGGTCACGCTGCCTCTGCGAATATCCGCACCAAGCTCAACAGCCTGCTCACGCATATCCGACATGAGTTTATTGGCATCAACACCCCCGGGGAATCCCGGGAAATTTTCTATAATCGTAGTGGTAGTCAATTGGCCTCCCGGCTCCACTCCTTCATAAAGGACTGGCGACAGGGCTGCTCTTGAAGCATAGATGGCGGCTGTGTATCCGGCAGGACCACCTCCAATGATAAGGCACTTAATATGTTCCATAAAACAAAGTTAAGACTTTTTTGGAAAACTTCAAAAATAAGCATACCTTTGCACGATTTACAAGTCATTGATAATGATGAAATCCAAGACAACTGCAGCTCCATCCATAGAAGAATTCAAGAATATTCTCAGAGAAAAGCAACTCAAGACTACACCGCAGAGAGTCTCCGTCCATGAGGCCATGCTGAGTCTTGGGCACGCAAGCGCAGATATGGTTGCAGAATACATTTCAAAGAAAGGGGGCCAGTCAGTCACCATAGCTTCGGTGTACAACATCCTCCTCTCGCTCTCGGATCTCGGCATTTATCACCGCAGGTACAGTTCCAACAACAAAATGTACTTCGACGTCAACACGTTCAAGCACATTCACCTGTACGACACGGCCAGCAACTCATACAAGGACCTGCTGGACGACGAATTGATATCTCTGGTTGAAAGCAGACTGAAAGAGCACAAAATAAGAGGCTACAAAATAGACGCTATCGACATACAGATAATCTGCCGGCCTTCGCGCAAAAGCAGAATCAAGCAGCTATAGCTCCTTTCTCCAGCGCGCAAGCGGAATGCCAAGCTGTCCACGATATTTGGCGATGGTTCTGCGCGCAACCTTATACCCATGCTTCCCCATTTCTTCCACAAGTTGCTCATCGGTGAGCGGTTTGCGCTTGTCTTCCGCATCCACGCATTCCTGCAGGACCTTTTTAAGCTCCCTTGTGGACACAGACTCCCCGTCTTTGTTCTCCAGTCCTTCCGAGAAGAAGTATTTAAGCGGGAATATCCCGAAATCGGTCTCTATGTACTTGCTGTTCACCACACGGGAGATGGTGGATATATCGAACCCTGTCTTTTCAGCTATATCCTTAAGCACCATAGGCTTGAGTTTGGTCTCGTCGCCTGATGCAAAATACGCGTACTGATAGTCAAGGATAGCCTGCATGGTCTTGGACAGAGTGTTCTGCCTCTGCTTGAGAGCCTCCACGAACCACTTCGCCGAATCAATCTTCTGACGCACGAAAGCGGCAGCTTCCTTCTGTGCCCGCTCGGAAGAGCCTTTGGCATCGAGCAGCATATCAGCGTATTTCTTGTTGATTCTCAATTCGGGCACGGACGAACGCGGCATGGAGAACGTAAGATGTCCGTTATCATCTTCAAGTATGAAGTCAGGCACAATCTGCTGAACGTCTTCATACGAGTCATCATTGTCCCCTCCCGGAGAAGGATTGAGACGCAATATCCTGGACATCGCCTTTTTAAGGTCGGCTTCCGTCATCCCTGTCCGCGAGAGAATCTTCTGAAAATGCTTGTTGGTGAATTCCTGAAAATAATTCTCGAGTATATTCTCCGCATCCACGACCTCCTTTGTCTGCTTGCAGGCCCGAAGCTGAAGAAGAAGGCACTCCCGCAGGTCCCTGGCCCCGACACCGGTCGGCTCGAAATCCTGGATAATCTTGAGTATGGAAAGCACTTCCGGCGCAGAGGTCTCGATTCCGGCGCGAAAAGCCATGTCATCCACCAGAGATTCCACATCCCTGCGAAGATAGCCGTCATTGTCCAGAGAACCTATCAGAAACGAAGCAATTTCATACTGGCGCTTGTCCAGATTGCGGCAGCCGAGCTGGTCCATCAATTTCTGGTTGAAACTCTCCTTTACGGAAAACGTATTATACTCAGGCCGGGCATCCTTGCCCCAATTGTTGACATGGGTCTTATAGGCAGGAATATAGTCATCCTCCTTTATTTCGTCTATGGAAATATCCTTCGATTCTTCCGGACGATCCGGGTCAGGACCGTCATCAAGGACAGGATTCTCCTCGATTTCACTGCGAATCTTCTGCTCCAGACTCTGTACCGGCAATTCAAGAAGCTTGATTGTCAGAATCTGAAGCGGAGACATCTTCTGTGTCTGCTTTATTTCAAGACCCTGCTTTATCATTCTTCCTCTTCGATAATACTGCTCATGTCAGACCTGCCGACAGTAGGATAACGGAACCTGTCTCTTACAATGAAAGCGTCCGGATAATCAGACTTGATAATCCGATGCACGGCTTCAGCCTCCGCCCTGTTTCTGAAGTTACCCACGGTAACCTTGAAATTAGGTGCAGAATAACTCCTGTACACGGACATGTACGGATACTGGGCGTTGAATCGCCTCAACACCGAAAGCGAAGACTCCCGGGCACTTCTGGAACTGCTGCTGAAAATTCTTATCCTGAATCCGTTTACAGTATGCTCTGCCCCGGCTTCAGTCCTTTCAATCAAAGCATTGCGCACTGCCGCATCCTGAAGCACAATCACATCCTCCGGAAGGACCGAAAATATGTCCTTCCCAAGCAGGGTTGAGTCCACCTGCACTTCATTGCCGGCATACATGACCTCTTCCGTCAGGCCTTCGGTCGGAACAGACTGCGCCGCCACCGGAAGCATTGCTGCAAACAGCAGAAGAACATATAAAAGGGCTCGTTTACTCATTTGTTTCTGTCTTTTTCTGTCTCAGATATTCATCCAACTGGATGTCTTTGATTTCAATTTTCTTGCCAACACCTCCGCGAAGCGCCATCCTGGCCTCGAAATCCAGGGACACCGGATCGGTGACGCGCTCCGAACCGAGCAGCTTGAGCAATTTGAAAGGATTGGCTCCATCGGCGATACGGCCCTTCATCGGTACCGAATATACTTTTTCCTTATGACCATCCACCATGAGCTGATCAGCCGACAGCACAAGTACAGGAGAGGAGTCAATTTTAAGAACTGCCTGAAGATCAGTTATTTCAATACCGATACCAGGATTATTGATCCCTATCTCTATCAATATCGACACCCCAGAAGTCCCTTGAGGAGCCACGGACACAAGATTAAAAGATGTCACGCTGATATCCCTCACGCTCCCCCCGCAGGAAACAAGCAGCAGAGGGCAGATAATTGCCAGTATTAACCTTAATCTTCTCATATATTTATTCGGCAAATATACGAAAAATCCATATCTTTGCCACTTATATGAAGAAGGTATACATAGAAACATACGGGTGCCAGATGAATGTGGCGGACACGGAAGTAATCCTTTCGATTCTGTCCAAACACGGATTCTCTCGGACAGAGGACATAAGCGATGCGGACGTGATAATGGCCAACACCTGTTCCATAAGGGACAATGCCGAACAAAGGATTCTCGGTCGCATCGAGCAGTTCAATATACAGAGAAAAAACAGGCCCGGCACACTGGTCGGGATCCTCGGATGTATGGCCGAAAGGCTCAAAGAGTCCCTGCTTGACTCAGGCAAAGTGGATATCGTCTCCGGTCCTGACGCATATCGAAGACTTCCCGAACTGATAGAGGCCGCATCTTCAGGGACGCCGCAGATGGACGTCATTCTGTCAAGGGAGGAGACTTATGCCGACATCTCGCCGATAAGGCTTGACCGCAACGGGGTATCCGCATTCATCTCCATAATGCGCGGATGCAATAACGTATGTTCGTACTGCGTGGTACCTTACACCCGCGGAGCGGAAAGGAGTCGCGACTGGAAAACGATTGTAAGAGAAGCCTGCGAATGTCAAAGTGCCGGCTACAAAGAGATTACTCTTTTAGGACAGAACGTGGATTCATACAAATACGAAGACGTGGATTTCGCGGAGCTGCTCGACAAGGTTGCATCCACGGTGCCGCAGGTAAGAATAAGATTCTCCACCTCCAATCCTCAGGACATTTCCGATGCTGTGCTCCACACAATGGCCGCACATCCCAATATCTGCCACCATATACACCTCCCGGTCCAGTCCGGCTCGGACAGGATTCTGGAAAAAATGCGCCGCAGATACACAAGGCAGTGGTATCTTGACAGGGTTGACAGAATCCACGAAATACTCCCGGATTGTGCCATCAGCACGGATGTGATAGCAGGATTCTGCTCTGAGACGGAAGAAGATCACAAGGATACACTGAGTCTGTTCGAGAAAGTCGGATTTGACGCAGCCTATATGTTCTACTACTCCGAACGGCCGGGCACACTCGCCGCCAAAAAATACCCTGATGATGTGGACATCGCCACAAAAACCCGTCGTCTGGAAGAAATAATATCCCTTCAGAACAGACTTTCCCTTGAAAGCAACCGGAAAGACATAGGGAAAACCTTCGTCGCCCTGACTGAGGGCCCGTCCAAAAAGGACGAATCGCAATTGTGCGGACGCAACTCTCAGAACAAGATGTGCGTATGGACTGACAGTTCGCACAAGGCCGGAGACTTCGTCAAGGTAAAAGTCCTTGACTGCACCCAGGCTACCCTGCTCTGCGAATTGGCGGAGTAGCCCCAATAAACTTGAACTATGAAAATAAAAGACTTGTGCGCGAGTGAAAGACCTCGCGAAAGGCTTGTGGCACAAGGTGCCGAAAGCCTGAGCAACACCGAACTTCTCGCTATCCTTATAAAGAGCGGTACCCGGGAAGCCAGTGCCATGGATATGGCATCCTCCATACTTAAAGACTGCAACGGAGACTTGTCTCTGCTGTTCAACGCATCCTTTGACCACCTTTTGTCATTCAAAGGCATAGGCAGGGACAAGGCCTGCACAATCCTGTCCGCGCTTGAACTGGGTCGGCGGTTCATATCAGAGACATCCGGAGTCGCAAAGAAACCTATCGTCTCCTCGCGAATGATTTTCGATATAATGTCCCCAAGGATGAAAGGCATGCAGCACGAAGAATGCTGGGGCCTGTTCCTTGACAGCGGCAGCCGGCTTATACACAAGACGATGCTGAGCAAAGGCGGCATCAGCGCCACGGTGATTGACAGCAGGCTGGTGATATCATGCGCCCTTGGGAAAAAAGCCAGCAGCGTAATTTTAGTGCACAATCATCCTGGAGGCAACCCTGAGCCGAGCAGCGCCGACATAAAACAGACCGATGCGCTTCATAAAGCGGCATCGGCCTGCGGAATTGTCCTGTTGGATCACGTGATTATCTGTGACACATGCTTTTATTCGTTCTCTGACAACAGAAAACACAAAGCTTAGTCGCCGTAATCTATCGGATTCAAATCATCTTCGATGTACGAGTTGACCCTCTTGAGCTCTATGGCGCTGCCTATAAGCACACAGCCGAAAAGCATGAGCGCGATGGCTACAAGAGTCACAACCAGCATCCTGCCCCCGAAATTATTGAAAATGCAGAAAAGAGAAAGCACGAGCATAAGCAGTCCGCCTATCGCTACCCATACGGAACCTTTGGCTCCGAACGCTCTGATATCTCCGGCAAGTCCCATAAGCATGAAACTGTGATACATCAGCCAGAAACCAAGCAATATTGGGAGCGCCACCATTACAACGCTTGGGAAAGCGCAGAGCAGCAGACCGAAAAGAATGTCCACAAGTGCTCCGAAGATATTATATCCTCTCATCATAAAGAGGTTGCGGCTGCCTACAGCCACACACATGCTAAATATTCCGCTGGCAAGCACCATAACACCGAAAAATACGGACAGCGTCACATAACTCTCGAGCGGATTGAATATCAGCACGATACCTGCGGCAACAGAAAGTATGCCGCACACAAGATACAGCCACCAATGCTTGATGACCCTGCTTGCCTTTCCGGCAAGTTGTGAAAAAATGTTATTCATTTTAAGAACGAGGTAATATTGCCCAACATATCAGGTATGCAAGTACACCGCATCCTGCACAGCAGGCAAAGAGTACAAATAAAATACGTATAAGAGAGGAATCGACATTAAGGTATTCTGCTATACCCCCACAGACCCCTGCAATTTTAACATCTGTCGATGACAGTGTAAGTCTTTTTGGCATAATCAATAAATTTTTACAAATATAAAAAGAATACATTAACTTTGTAATGTCGGTATTCCGGCCAATAAACTATTTTTATAATATTTCATTTCGATGAAATTACATCACTACCTCATCATCGCTGCAGCTATAGTTGCGGCATCTTGCTCCGGTCATTCCACACCGGGGATTGTCAAAGTGGAAGGCGGCACGATAAAGGGTATCGTCTCCGATACCATGTCAGTCTATAAAGGCATTCCTTTCGCTGCTCCTCCGGTAGGAGATTTAAGGTGGAAAGCGCCGCAGCCCGTAATTCCATGGGAAGGCATAAGAGAAGCTACGGAGTTCGGCCCAAGCCCGATGCAGGCAGGCAACAATGAGAATATGAGCGAAGACTGCCTCTACCTCAATGTCTGGACACCGGCCAAGTCTCCAAAGGAGAAACTCCCGGTACTCGTATGGATATATGGCGGAGGATTCGCAGGCGGCTCCACGTCGTACTATGACGGAACTCCTCTTGCGGAGCAGGGCGTCGTATTGGTATCCATAAACTACCGCGTGGGCAAACTTGGATTCTTCGCCCATCCGGAGCTGAGTTCCGAAACGGAGCAGGGCACCAGCGGCAACTACGGCCTTCTGGATCAGATCGCCGGACTCAAATGGATTCAGAACAACATTTCCAAATTCGGCGGAGACCCTGACAAGGTGACGATTTTCGGTGAATCAGCCGGAGGAATTTCCGTGAGCATGTTGTGTGCCTCCCCTCTTGCGAAAGGATTGTTCCGCGGAGCCATTTCCCAGAGCGGCGGTTCTTTCGGCCCGACCAGGAAGACCTCATACCCGGGAGAAAACATGAAAACCCTCGCTCAGTCCGAGCAGGAGGGTCTCGCATATTCGGAATCCATGGGAGCAAAGAACATCTCTGAGTTGAGAGCCCTGGATGCATCCAATTTCGCAAAGCCGGGCATGATGACCGGCGGGGCATGGCCGATAGTGGACGGATATGTCATCCCTGACGACCAGTACAAACTCTACGAACAGGGCAAATACAACGATGTGGCCGTGCTCATCGGGTACAACTCGGATGAAGGTGCAAGTTTCAGCGCCACCAAAGATGTCAAGAAGCACCTTGCCAGCGTGGAACAAAGATACGGCCCGTTTGCAGAGAGGCTTCTTAAAGTCTATCCTGTGGAAGGAAACACTGTACCGAAGAGCGCTCGCGATCTTATGAGAGACGCCGCCTTCGGATGGCACACATGGGCATGGGCATGTCTTCAGTCAAAGACCGGCAAATCCCCGGTATATCTATACTATTTCGACCAGCACCCGGACTACCCGAAGGATTCGCCACGCTACGGCTACGGCTCTCCGCACGGGCAGGATGTGGACTTCGTATTCGGAACTGTAAGAAATCCTCAACTCGACAGCGACAAGCCGCTTTCAAGGACAATGATCAAGTACTGGACCAATTTCGCCAAGAACCTTGACCCTAACGGGGATGACGTTCCTATGTGGCCACGATTTACCTCAGAGGAGCATTGCTCAATGTATCTTTCCGGCGAGACTCCGGCTCCGGGACCTGTACCTCAGGAGGACGCCCTGCAGGAGCTCGACTCTTATTTTGCGTGGAGAAGGACTCCGGAAGGGGCGGCCTGGGCAAAATAAAAGGTAACACTGTATATATATGACGCTTCTATTCATCTATCTTCTTGGCGCAATGTCCATATCGTTCTTATGCTCGGTATTGGAAGCCACTCTTATGTCCACCCCTATTTCATATATAACCATGAGGGAGGACGAAGGGTACAAAGCCGCCACCAAGTTCAAAAAGTTCAAGCAGGAAAGTTCGAGACCTATCGCAGCCATCCTTTCGCTCAACACCATAGCCAATACCATAGGCGCCGCTGGTGTCGGAGCACAAGCAACTGAGGTTTTCGGCTCCAAGTGGTTCGGACTCGTAAGTGTTATCACCACCATACTGATACTTGTCTTCTCGGAAATCATACCTAAAACCATCGGTACCACGAGATGGAAATCGCTGATGGGTTTTGCTACAAGAGTCATTTCCGTGTTGATAGTAATAATGTATCCGCTGGTAATACTGGTTGAAGGACTCACCAAACTCGTTACGCCGAAAGACCAGGAGTCCGCCGTCTCCCGCGAGGAAGTGAGCGCCATGGCCAATGTGGCGGAAGAGGAAGGAGACCTCGAAGAGGACGAAAACGCCATCATCCAGAATCTTATCAATATGGATGAGATAGATGCGGCCGACGCCATGACTCCGCGCGTGGTATGCGCCACGGCACCGGAGTCCATGACCATGAGGGCGTTCTACAAGGACAAGAAATATCTTCACCACAGCAGAATCCCGGTCTATGAGAAGGACGATGAGTACATCACGGGGTACATACTCCGAATGGATGCACTTCAGCTGCTCGCAGAAGACAAGTTCGACAAAACCCTCGGAAGCATCAAGCGGGAGATAGCCTCATTCCGCGAGAATACTCCTCTTGACCAGATATGGGACGAGATGCTCAGCAAGGACGAGCAAATAGCCATAATAATTGACGAGTACGGCAGTTTCCAGGGAATTCTGACGCTTGAAGATGTGATAGAAACCCTCCTCGGCAGTGAAATCGTGGACGAGAAGGATACAGTGCGCGACATGCAGCAGTTTGCAAAAGACCGTTGGCACAAACTGAATCCCAACGCCAAAGTCATAGAGCCGATTGAGGACTCCTCCGAAGAAGAGGCTTCTTAATCGGACTTACTACGAAAGAAAGAGGTCGACTAATGGTCGGCCTCTTTTTTTTGTTCGTCCAGAACGAACGTACCCTATCGGGTGAAAGTCCCTAACCCGCCTCGATTGTGAAGTTCGAAGTTCCGCAGCGGCGGCAGCTTGCCTCTGAGAGGACTTCGCTCACTTTGTTCGCTCCGGCCCCTTCCACCATTTCCTTCGTCCCGCTAACGCGGAACTTGTCTCTGGCGGACCCTTCCCCCTACCCCGTCCGAGGGTGGACAGGCCTCTCAGAGGCAACTGCCACTCGCTTTCCTGTGCTCCGGACAACCAAGTGCGATGTGTTTTCGGAAGCGCGCCGTACCAAAAACAAGCTTCTACAGTACGGAATATGCGTGCCGTGCTCAAAAAGGCCTCCTGGGGTACGCGACGCATCATCGGAAGCATTCGGTGTAAAAAACAGGCTTTTCCGGTACGGGAGGGATATTCGGTACCGGAAACGGCCTTCTGGTGTACCGAACGCATCTTCAAAGGTGCGCAAAACAGCCTCATGTGGTACGCGAAGCGTTTTCTGAGACATTCGCGCGACAAAAAAGGGCTCCTGGGGCACGCGATGCATTTTCAAAGGCCCGCAGAATAGCACCTGCTACATCGAACGCATCTTCAAAGGCCCGCATAACAGCCTACTCCACAGACTGTGGACAGCCTCTTGCCGCACCGGACGCATTTTCAGAGACGTGCCGTGCCAAAAACAGCCTCCTGCCGCAGCGGCAGCCGCTTCAGTGCGCGAAACAGCCCCCCGCTCTCTTTGTTCGCTCCGGCGGCCCCTTCCCTTGCTCCTTCGACGGCACTCGGTACCAGAAACAGCCCACCGCTCGGAGGTAAGCAAATATAAAAAGAGGATGACCTCTAAGTCTATCAAGACTTTTTCGTCATCCCCTTTCTTTTATAACAATCAGTCAGCCGATTATCAGAAGCTGAATTTCAGCATGGCCTGTACACGGTGATTGGTTATCCAATGAAGATTCTCGGTAGCAAGACCTTCCGCGAAATTCGTTCCCCATGAGCCATATTCCACAGAAGTCACTTCATACTCAAGACCAAGCGCAAGCTTGCCGAAATTGTAAATGACGGTAGGAGTAAGTCTCCACATCTGGTTCATATTGGCAAAACTGTTCTTGCTGAAGTAGAGCATATCCTTGCTGAGGATAGTACCTGCGGTACCGAAGTTCTTTACATATCCGGCAAAAAGGACTCCCTGAAGCTTCTTTCCGTACTTGGCTGAGAACCAAGAAGAAAGGTTGCGGGTAGGAGTATATTCCCAACTTCCGTCAGAATTGATCTTCGATACGCCATAACCGCCGTTAAGATTCAAGTGCTCACCTGCCTGTGCGAAGATGGTCTTTGCCTTAAGGGTAAGAAGACCTTCGCTATACTGGGCATAGAGGAAAGGAGATACTGTAGTGATGCGGTCATTGACCTTTTTCTTGCTTATCTGATCCACATTCCTTGGCTTGATGGAAAGAATGTCAAGTCCGGCACGTGCAAGGAATCCGTTCTGAGCGAAAGTGAGTCCGAAATAGAACTCCGGAGTGCATGAATACTTGATAAAATCAGCAGAATACCTCACACCCACATCATTGGCACCAGGGCCGGCAGAAACATACTGCATCTGCCAAATAGCGGCAGCTGTAAATGTCAGCGCAGGGAAGAACTTATATTCTACCTGAGCGAGCGGGGTACGGCTGAAAGGACCGAACGGTGCTCCGGTGTTGAGGGAAATCACATCCGGCATATCAGCAGCCATAGGATGCCAGGCCTGTCCTACCTTGAAAGAAAGGTCATTCTTGGCGATGGTGGCATAAGCCTGACGAAGACGAAACGTTGCAGTACCGGTCACTCCGGACACTCCGCTGTAGAAGTCGGCCTCAATTTTGGCTCCCATGTTCCATCCGTCAAACTCATATCCTGTCACGTCAAGACCGAGTCTGGATGTAAGGGCGGCGAACCTGGCCGATGTTCTGGCGTTGAGATCTTCACCATCAACGATTTTTTCATCTTTTGGAAGATAGTAGAAGAAATCTTCCGTACCTGCAACACTCTCGCGAGTATCTACAGCAGCGTAGTTACGTATAAATCCGTACCACTTGAGCTGCGGCTTGCTCTCCTGTGCCATAGCGGCAGTACCGAGCAGCGACAATGCCGAAACGGCAATTACAATTCTTTTGCAGTTCATAATATAAATTGGACAGAACATGAGGAGACAGAAAAAGCACCGTCTCCTCACATAAGTTAAACTTTATGCAGCCTGGAATGGGAACAATGCCGTAAGAAGGAAGTATCCCAAAATGAAGCCTATGACACCGATGATAATGCCGACCTTGGTCATATCCTTGGTGGAAACCAGACCTGTGGAGGCCGCGATGGCATTCGGAGGTGTAGATATAGGAAAGAGCATGGCGATGGATGCACACATAGCTATGAAAGGAATAAGCGCATACATTCCGCCCATACTTTCAAACTGAGCATGGCTGGCCGCAGCAGGGTCTTCAAGAGCAGTACCTACAACTACGAGAATAGGCACGAGAAGGGCTGCCGTAGCTGAGTTGGAGATGAAGTTGGAAAGGAGGTAGCAGATAAGACCGGCAACTATCATCACGATGACCACGTTCATGGAGCTGAACGGAATCGCATTGATAAGAGTAGCAGCAAGTCCCGTCTTGTTGAGACCTATTCCAAGGGCAAATCCTCCGGCAACGAGCCAGAGCACGCTCCAGTTAATCTCTTTGATATCTTCCTTGGTGAACACTCCGGTACAGGTATATACTGCAAGAGGAATAAGAGCCACCACATTGGAGTTGATACCGGTAGCCTGCTCTGTCACCCAAAGGAGAATGGTAAGGAAGAAAGTAATCCATGCCACATAAGTTCTCCAGTCCTTCTTTGACTCCTTGACAGGAATGTCAAGAACGATGGATTTGGCCTTGAACGGGAAGAAAACTGTAAGAAGCACCCATGCGATAATAATCATGACTATCACGTAAGGTATCATTCTGAGCATCCAGTCAAGGAATCCGATACTGTAGCCGGCATTCTCGAGAGCACCGATAGCCACAGCATTCGGAGGAGTTCCGATAGGGGTTCCGATACCACCGAGGTTGGCAGCGATAGGAATGGAAAGTGCAAGCCCCACCTTGCCGGTCTCATCATCAGGAAGACTCTTGAGCACAGGTGCAAGGAAAGCAAGCATCATCGCCGCGGTAGCAGTGTTGCTCATGAACATGGAGAACACGCTGATGACAATGAGAAATCCGAGAAGAACAACTTTCGGCTTCTTTCCGAAAAGCCCGAGAAGGAACTTCGCCATCACAGCATCCATACCATACTTGGAAGCCACTATGGCAAGTACGAAGCCGCCCATGAAGAGCATTACTACAGGATCGGCGAAAGAAGCCATTATGGACTTGTAGTCTACAAGAGTACCGCTTTCCGGATTGCAAAGGAACTTCAATCCCTTGTCAGAAACTGTCAGCAGCATCACCACGATAACAATCAGAGATGTGGTCCAGTTAGGCACAACCTCTACAATCCACATAAGCGCTGCGAAGAAGAAGATGGCAATCATTCGCTGTTGCACGGCAGTGAGTCCCTCGATTCCGAAGAACGATGTCGGAACTGCCCACAAGAAAACCGTAATCGCAAGCACTACGCACAGGAGTACGATGTTCTTTACAGAAACTTTGTTTTGTGACATTTATCTGAAAAATTAATAATATTTCCTGAACACAAGTTCGCAAAGTTAGTCATTATTACCGAAAAAGCCGCTCAAATAAACAAGTTTTTGAGCGGCTCGACATTTTATTCAGCAAAACTGCTATTTATCCTTCACACAGCGCACTGACACACCTGTATTGAGTGCAAGATATGCTACGCTCAGACGGCCTTTCAGGTAAACCTTTGTGAAAGTTGTCATCATTCCTGTCACCTGTTCTCCAGTCTTCTTTCCGTCTTTCATTTTGGCATGGCCGGTGGAACCGAGAAGATACGTCATGCCGTTCATACCTAAATACTCCTTGACATCGCACTTGGTATCATCAATCATCGCAGTCATATACTTGCCGGACATTACAGAACCTGCCGGCTGGAAATTAAATCCATGCTCGAAAGACTTTGCCACAGAACCATACTTGAGATCAGGATCCCAGAACATGGCATTAGGATCATCCGCAGGCTTGGTATCCTCATTGTCCATCTTGACTGAAGCACCGCACAGTTTGAAAAGCTCGGCGGCTGAAGGAATATGCCATCCTTCAGGGCAGATTCCTCTGGTCTTCTCAAGAGTATTGTAGTTGGAAGCATCAATCTTCTCGACTCCCAAAGCCTGGGCAGGAGAATAGAAATATCCGAACTTGGCGATGCTGGCGTCATCCTTCAGGATATCCTTGACTGTAGGAGATTTGGCACCTTCCTTAAGCTCAAGGCTATATGGATACCACATTGTACCTGTCTTAGGGTCGTCTGAGACGTTCACACCTTCAGGAATGTAATGAAGATTCTCTGTCATCCAATAATTTCCGTCGCCAAAGTACTTGACGCCGTATGTATATCCGCCGTATTCCAAAGACGGGGCAGGAACTGCAATCTCCACGACTTTCAGTTCAGACACACCGTCAGCATTGGTAAATGCCACAGTGAAAGACTCTTTAACTGCATCTGAGGTATGGTTAGGCGGAACGACAACGGTAAGTTCCGTGGTGCCTTCCGTGCCCTTCATAGGCACGACATCCACTGTCGTAGTAGTCACTTTCCAGTCACAGTTGGCTGTGAGACTGTATTTTATGGTAGCGCCGTCAAAAGGAACGACCACGCTTTCCTTGGACTCGATGGTTCCCTCCGGAGCCGGAGCCGCTTTATCACAAGCCACCATGGCGGCGAGGGCAAGAGCAAAAGCCAATGATTTCTTCATAATTGAAATATTTAAAATGTTAAACCAAATTCTATGCCTGCACAATACCTCCATGACCCTGGTATCTCCTCAGGAGAAAACGCCTTGATCATAGACCCGCGGACAGCGGCAAACAGGCCCTTGCGAAAATATCGAGTAACCCCAAGCCCGGCATCAATGCGTGGAATCGTCTCGTATTCACTTGCCACGGAATACAGTTCCCCGTGCCTGAAAGGAGCCTCCACATCCGAATCAACCTCCGAAACGGTCCACTCGGAATCATTGGACCGCCCTGCCATAAATCCAATCTCACCCCCTATCTCCCATTTCCCGAAAGGAAGCGTCGCATACGCACGGACATCTCCGCTCATCAGCTCCCTGCCGGACACGAACGGATACCTGACCGAAACCACATCCCTTCTGTCCAAGAACGAAACTCCGGCACCAAATACCATCGCATCGTTTGTCCATTCATACGATACCCCGACATTTAAGATGCCGGTTTCGCGGATTTTGTTGCTCCCGTACTCCTTGACAAGGGTCACACCTCCGGATGTCACCTTATCCAGAACGCTCTTGCGATTGGTACCATATTCATATAGAACATAGCCCCTCAGAGTATTCTTCCCGAAGCGGTAGTCCATCTTCATGGAATATTCCGGGCCACGGAAACGATACCACACGTTCTGCCTTTCGCCTACCTCTCCGCGAAAGTAGTCAAAGCCAAATTCGGCAAACAATCCTCCGGAAGCGAACTGAACGGCGGCTCCGAGAGTATTCTTATATACAGGCAGACCGTTGACACCGGGCTCTTTAAGATGCACCCCGCTTCCGGTCCAGGCCTGATAATTTCCAAGCCACAAACCTTCATCAAAGAAGGCCATCGGGGCCGTATCGGACGTTCCGATCTGCTCGGCATTGATAATTTCCGTATTTCTTCCCACTTTCAGAGAAAGTCCGGCGGCAAATCCCTCTGCCGCATATACAACGGACGGAGAGAACTCCATATCAAGTTTATACCCGGTGTATCTGAGATCCTTACGCTTGGCAGCATTGGCTGACTTGAAATCCAGCGACGCGCCTATCATCCATCCGGACGAAAGAGGCACTGAAATACCGCCGGACACCAGATACTTCTGAAAAGACTTCCGGCCCGGAGTAAACTCGCTCACATCTATAGGGAAATATCCCGGATCAATGAACATTGAGCCGCTCATTCCCCGCGCCTCAGTATCGCTGAACCCGAAAGTCCCGGTCATCGAGAATTTGTCAAGATGATTCACCGAACGGGCAAGCGCTCCTCCGCTGAGATCCGAAGAAGGCTGGTTGTAATTTCTGAAATCCCCGCCGGTATAGGCAAACGACAACGAAGCCTCGGAGAAATCCAGACTGTCCAACCTCAACGCAGCCATATTGGAACCGTCATTCCAAAGATTGCGTTTGAGAAGCCGATCGTATTTCTGCGCCGATACACATACGGGCAGGCACAGAAGAACCGTCAACGCAGCGATTCTATTTATGAAGAGATTGTGTTTCACGCTCATAAAAATCTTTTGAACTGTTGTTGGTGTCCACGAGGACCTCATAACCCTTCTTGGCACTCATGTTCTCATCCGTCCGGCGCATTAGTGACCTGCCCTCAAATGTCTTGGAAAGAGTCACATAGGATGCGTCAATGGACGGAGAAATGCGTTTTTTGTTGGATGAAGATCCGCCGTTGAATACCTCCACGCCGTCAAGCACCCATTCGTTAGGTATGCAGACAATCCTGTCCTTGTCGCTTCCCGGTTTCTGTATGATGTTCTCGCTCTTGGAGACAAACTCCTGAATAGTGGTACCCTCGGCTCTGAAAATCACCACCGCAGGGGAATTGATGGAAAGCGTGTAGGCATTGGACTGCCCTGTCTTTATCACCACATTCATATAATGGTCCGTGCGCACAAGCGGTCCCGGCGCCGGGTGATATATCGGATTCGCAAAATACAAAGGATTGTAGCACACGAATACGTCTTCTCTATTAAGATTCACAGACTGAGGATAGTACGCGCTATGGTCAATGGCGCCTCTCACCGCGATTATGGCATCTTCTCCCTTGCCCAAAGGGAAATCTTCACCACCACCGGGGAACTGCCATACAGCCTGAATGATCGGAGAGAAATCCATTCCTTCTTCCCAGACGGAAACGGAGTTGGAATTGTATGGGTCAAGAGTTCCGAAGCACAATCCGTCAAGATGTACGGTAGAAGCGGAATTGTTGTGCAGAATAATGTATGAGTCCGACTGGTATGTCCCTTCCTGCGGGTATTTCAGGCACCCTCCGCAATAGATTTCCTTTATGACAATATCCGACAGTCTCAATCGCGAAAGCTTTATGGCACAGTCTGAAGAAGCCCCGCTTACAACCACTCCGTTTCTGGTCCCGTTGAACGACTGCTCTCCGTTCAAAATGGAAACCGTCACCATGTACACCCCGTTCGGCACATCGACAACAGCCTTTCCGTAAGCATCGCAGCGGGCCGGATAGGAAGCGTCCGTATTGATATCCCTGACTGATATTTCAGCCAGGCTATAATCCGCAGAACCGCCGTCCGGAACCTCAAGACAGATTTCAAGCCGCTGCAAGTCCGGCATATAAGGGTTTCCATCCCCCACCCTCACACAAGAGAAGAGGAGCACGGATATAGGCAATGCCACAAATATGATATAAAAGTGTCTCATAACTTGATTCTGCAGGTAAGTCCGTAATAAAACGCAGGCGTAAAGATAGCTCCCACTCCGGTAGCCTTGGATATGACGTACGGACGGGAGTTGGTGAAGTTGTTGGCAAAGAACGAAAGACTTACAGCCTCTCCAATTTCCTTGGTAACGCTCAGATTGGCAGACATATATGCACCATATCCGTCCTGTGCGAAAAGATATGAGTTGGACGGCCTGATGATAAGATCCTTGAACTTGTTGTCGGTCTTGTTGCGCTCGGAGAAAGGATGCATCTGCGTGCCTCCGTCCTCGACGTCAAGATATCCGACAGGATACAGAACATCCTCGCCCCCGGTCGGAAGATTGCGTGAGCGCGTGAGAAGAGAGGCTTCAAGCCGGCAGGTAATCACCAGCCTCGCTTCCGGAATGTGCGTTATGGAAGTCAGGTTGGCGGTAAGGGAAGAGCTGACCTTGCCCCTGATCATAAGTGAAGAATTGCCGCCGTTGGCATATACTCCGACATAAGGATATGAACGGGAAGGTATCTCCGGATGCGACCATCCGGTATTATAATAGTAGTACAGCCCGTCATCGTCTGTCCTGGTCCATCCGTACGAAGCGTCAAGCCTGAAAGAAGTGCGGATAGGGGTTATCTGAGGAAAATCCATCGTGAGTTCCGCTCCGGCTCTCTTCACTGGAGCGCCATTGTCCTGACGCTTGACAGAAACGAATGTCTTGTCGTCGTAGCCGTCACGATTCAGCACGAGCGCCTGGAAACTGTTGGAGAATTTGTAAGGATTCTCGGTAAGGTTGTAATATCCTACCAACGAGAGGTTTATCCCGAACACCTTGGCATCAATTCCCACCTCGGCATTGCTGTTGCGCTGCCATTTGAGCTCCGGATTATATTCTATCGGGCAACTCTGGGTATAGTAACGATAGTAAAGCTCTCCCGCAGCATCATATCCGCTGGAGACAAGAATGTCGCGATATTCCTGCTTAGGATAGAGAATGTAGAAAGAAGGAAGCTTCTCGGCAAGGCCCCATCCGGCTCTGAGCGAGACATTCTTGCTTATATCCCACTTGGCGTTGAGACGCGGCGAGAAAGAACCCACATTGGAGTACCGGCTGCCCTCTATAAGAATCCTGTCGTAGCGGAGTCCGGCCGTCAGACGCAGACCGAACGGGAATGTGAAATCCTCCTCGGCATAGGCAGAAACGGTATGCATGAAAGGATAATCCGTATAAGGCCGCGGACGGTATCCGTCTGCAGCAAGGTCCGGATCAAGATAATACTCTCCCTGCCCCACATTACCGGAAGCCTTCCACTGGAGACCAGCCTTAAAAGCGCTCCGGAATCCGTTGAACCTGGAGTTGAGGGTATATTTCAACGATGCTCCGGAATCCAGTTCCCGGGAATCCTCCATCCTGTCGGAATAGTATTCTCCCTCGGGGAGCAGTGTGGCGTAACTGTACCCTTCCGCCTCAAAATGCACCGCCGGAAGACGGGATGCCGCAGAATTGTATTTGTGGAGATGGGAAAGATTGTCCGCATAATTGACATAGGCATCGAACTTCAGGTTTGTCGCCCACGGCTCGTTAATCTGCCACGTAAGGGATGTATTGGCACGGAGGGCATTGTCCCTGACCTTGGAATACTGGCCCTTGAAAGCATCCGGGTCATCCTTGCTGTTCATACCCCCAAGGTTGCCGTTAACCCCTATTTCAAATCTGAGCACTCCGGCAAAAGTGTTGCTCCATACAGCACCCAGGCTTCTTCTGGTATAAGACTCATACGGGGAAGTGAGCTTCTTGGTGGCATTGGCCCACTCGGCACTCAGGTTCAGCACACCGGCGTCGAGCCCCATATCGATACCCTTGGAAAGGGACGTCTGATAAGTCCTCGGGTTCACGGAGAACGTCACGTTGAGCGGCGAACGGCCCCGCTTGGTATGAATCTTCACCATTCCGCTGCCCAGGTCCCCGTATTCCGCAGACGGCACGCCGGAGATCACCTCAACCGATTCGACATTGTCCACCGATATGCTCCTGGTATCCACTCCGCCGAGTTCGGAAAAGGCAGCGTTGTTACCCATACGCACTCCGTCAACCTCCACCGCCGTGGAGAAAGCGGCATTACCCGCCGCCGAGCCGGAAGAACGCACGGAAAAGGTGGATGAGGATGTAAGGTCCGGATTAGTGGTGCGTCCGCCTGGAAGAAGAGCCGCCATATCAGTCATATTGCTGAGCTGCAAATGATTGAGCGCATCGCGGCCGATGTCGTGAGAAGTTCCCGTGCCGTCCTTTGGACGCTTGGCCGTAACAACCACCTCGTCAAGGGCCAGACTGCTCTCCTTGAGCCGGAACGATATGTTGGAAATGTCCCGCTTGACATCTATCGACAACTTATAGTCAACATAGCCGAGAATGCTGACTTTGATGTCATACTTTCCCTGCTGCACCTTGTCTATGGTGAAGGCTCCGTCCGCATCCGTGACGGCCCAGAGCTCATCCACATTGACCACCGCGCCTATAAGGGGCTCCCCGGTGGCAGCATCGGTGACAGTACCTGACACCTTAAAGTGCTGAGGAGCGGCCGCAAGCAGAACCGGAAGCATCAGAAACAATAATACTGCGACAATTGGCTTTCTCATATACCACTAACCATATTGCTGTGCATCAACGTTGACACACGTTTCCTATTGCAAAAATATAAATAATATCAACAAATCAAATAGAGACGCCTAATGTTTTTAATCTATTGTTTTTTTGTAAGATTATCCCCAACTTTGGATGTTTACATATAAGTTCTTCAGAAGCTTTAACTGGTTTTGAAATGAAAAAATACCTTATTGTTGTCGCACTGGTTCTGGTTCTGCGTCCATTGGCAGCATCAGCCGACGAAGGCATGTGGATGGTGAATGCGCTGTCCGAAGCTTTGGTGCAGAAGATGCAGAAAACAGGGCTTGAATTGGCCCCGGGAGAGATTTACGACGAAAGCAAAGTGTCCCTCAAGGATGCTATCGTCTCTCTGGACTTCGGCTGCACGGGAAGCATGATATCGGAGGAGGGTCTGCTTATCACCAACCATCACTGCGCGTATTCGGACGTACACTCGCTCAGCACTCCGGAGCACAATTACCTGGAGACCGGATTCTTCGCCAATTCGCGTGACGGGGAAATATATATTCCCGGCAAGAGCGCCTATTTCCTTAAGAAAGTGCTTGATGTGACGGATGAGGTGGAAGAAACGGTGGAATCCCTCAAAGCATCGGGACAGCCGCACGGCAGCAGAAGGGTATCTTCCCTGCTGGAGAAGAAATATTCCAAGATCACCGGATACGAGGCTTCGTTAAGCAGCATGTGGTCCGGCTCCAAGTACTATCTTGCTCTTTATGAGGTATATACCGACATACGACTGGTAGCCGCACCTCCGGTAAGCATCGCCGCATTCGGCGGAGACATAGACAACTGGGAATGGCCGCAGCAGAAGTGTGACTTCGCGATGTACCGCATCTATTCCGGCCCTGACGGAAAGCCGGCACCTCACTCGGACGCCAATGTCCCGATGAAGCCGCTGCGTCACCTTACCATAAGCACCCAAGGCGTAAAACCGGGGGATTTCACAATGATTATGGGATACCCCGGAAGGACGGCAAGGTACTCTTCCTCAGCCAAAGTCAATTACCGCAGCCACGTCACGCTTCCGGTAAGCAATAAGGTCAGATCTGACCAGATGGCCATCATCAAAGGATGGATGGACAAAGACCCGGACATCAGACTCAAGTACTCGGACAAGTATTTCTCGCTCAGCAACGTACAGGAGAATGACGAGGGCTTCGTGCAGAGCGTCGGCCGCTTCGGAGCATCCAAGCATATAAGACGTGAAGAGCGCAGGATGCTGCGTAACGAAAAGGCTCTGCTCAAAGAACTCGAAGAGAAATATGCCGAAGTAAGTGATGCGCAGAAGAGTCTCACATATTACAGGGAGACGATGATAAGAGGCACCGGACTCGGACTCGTAGCCACAAGACTGCGTACGTCCCGCAGGCCTCTTGACATGGACAAGGAGTATTCCAAGCTTGACCTCAGAGTGGAAAAGGATCTTTTCCGCTACTGCCTGCAGTCTTACTTCGACAACGTGAACCCGAAGTATTTCGGAGAGTATCAGAAAGAACTTCTGAGCAGGTTCGGCAAAGACTACGACGCCATGTTCAACGCGCTTTGGATAGACAGGCACATGACCAAGGATGACGGCATCTACAAATTCTTCGCCGATGTCAACGTAAGTGATTTCAACAAAGACATTGACTCAATCATGGGAGAGCGCAGCCTCTCTGCCCTTGACAAAGAGTACACCCAGGCCAAGTACCGCGCACGCAAACGCCGCCACATCGAGCAGTACCCGGACGCCAACTCCACGATGAGACTCACCTACGGAAAGGTAAGTTCGTTCAAAAGGGACGGGAAAATGCTCCCGTGGCAGACTTTCTCTTCAGAGATACTTGCCAAGGAAAATCCGGATTCCTATGATTTCCACCTCCTTCCGGAATGGAAGAACCTTCTCGAAGAAGCACAGGACAAAGGGCTTGACCTTCCGGTCAATTTCCTCACGGACAATGACATCACAGGCGGCAACTCGGGAAGTCCGGTGCTCAATGCCCGGGGCGAAATCGTCGGACTTGCCTTCGACGGCAACAAGGAATCCCTCGCATCTGACGTATATTGGACTCCCGGATACAACAAATGCGTCAACGTGGATATCAGATTCGTGCTCTGGACACTTGAAAACTACGCCCACTGCGACAATATTCTCGCTGAAATAGGACAAAAATAATGAAACACGCACTCATCACCCTGGCCGCCACGACACTGGCCGCAGTTACAATTTCATGCAAAATGGAAAATCCGTTGTTGACAGAATCGCCTCTTCCATACGGCGCACCGCAATTTGACAAGATTCGCACGGAGCACTATCTCCCTGCCTTCAAACAGGCCATTTCAGAAGCTCGCGGCGAGATAGATGCCATCACATCCAATCCGGAAGCGCCGACATTTGCCAACACCATTGAAGCGCTCGAGTTTTCGGGGCAGCGGCTATCTTCGGTAAGTGCCATCTTCTACAACCTTCTCGAAGCGGACGCCGATGAGAAGATGCAGGCCATCGCGGAGAAAGTCTCACCTCTGATGACACAATACTCCATGTATGTGTCTCTGAATGAAACCCTGTTCGCCAGAATAAAGTCCGTATGGGAGCAGAGAGAGAGCCTGAACCTGGAAAAGGATCAGCTCAGGCTGCTTGAGAAGACATACAGGGAATTCGAGTTGAGCGGAGCCAACCTCAGCGCGGAAGACAAGAAATTATACAGCGAATACGAAGAGCAGCTTTCTCTTCTCTCTCTGAAATTCGGCAAAAACGCCCTTGCCGCCACCAACGCGTGGAAGCTTGAACTCACCGACAGCTCGGACCTTTCGGGACTTCCGGACTACGTGAAAGACATGGGCGCCGCGACAGCCGCCGAACTGGGAAAGCAAGGATGGGTATTTGATCTTTCATATCCGAGCTACTCTGCGTTCATGCAGTTCAGCGACCGCCCGGACCTGCGCAAACAGTGCTACCTGGCATACAACTCCAGGGCCTACGGCGGGGAAAACGACAACAGCGAAGTATGCCGGCAGATAGCCAACACCAGGCTCAAGATAGCCAATCTGTTGGGATTCAGCAGTTATGCCGAATATGCCCTCAAGGAGAGAATGGCCAAAAACGTAAATGCCGTAAGAAGCCTTTTGGACGAACTCATGGAGCCTTCGCTTCCTGCAGCACGGCAGGAGCTCGCACAGATACTTTCGTACGCAAGGTCCAACGGATATACCGAGACTGAGCTTCAGCCTTGGGACTTCTCCTACTGGTCAGAGAAATACAAGTCATCAAAATATGACCTGAGCGACGAACTCCTCAAGCCATATTTCCAGCTTGACTCCTGCATAGATGCGGTTTTCGGACTTGCTACCAGACTATACGGACTCCAGTTCACCCCTCGTCCTGACATTCCGGGCTACAACAAGGACGTCAAGGTATATGACGTATGCGATGCTGACGGCAAGCATATTTCCCTTTTCTATGCGGACTTCTTCCCTCGCGCCTCCAAACGCGGCGGAGCATGGATGACCACATTCCGCGAGCAGAGCATCATTGGCGGAGTGGAATACAGACCGTTTGTAAGCATAGTCACCAATTTCAGCAAGCCTACGGCTACCGCACCGTCCCTTCTGACACATTACGAGCTCACTACATTCCTGCACGAGTTCGGGCACTCCATACACGGCATGGTCGCACAGGGAAGATACCCGTCTCTGACAGGTACCAACGTAGCGCGCGATTTCGTGGAACTTCCATCCCAGATTATGGAGAATTGGGGATACGAGCCGGAGTATTTGGAAACATTTGCAAGACACTACTCCACCGGAGAGGTTATTCCGGAGCAGTACATCACCAGGATCGTGGAATCCAAGAACTATCTTTCCGCCTATCTTCAGGTGCGCCAGCTGCACTTCGGGTATCTCGACCTCGCATGGTATGACCGCACCGTTCCGGTAGAAGAAGACATACATGATTTGGAGATGAAGGCCCTGTCCGGATACAAGACCCTTCCTTTCGTGGAGGGCACATGCATATCCACCGCGTTCTCGCATATTTTCTCCGGCGGGTACGCTGCGGGATATTATTCATACAAATGGGCGGAGGTGCTCGAAGCCGATGCATTCTCGGCATTCGAAGAGAAGGGTATCTTCAACAGTGAAGTAGCGGGAGCGTTCCTCGAAAACGTGCTTACCAAAGGCAGTACCGACGACGAAGCCGTGCTTTACCGCAACTTCCGCGGACACGATCCGCAGCCGGAAGCCCTTCTCAAAAAATTAGGAATAACGTCAAACAAATAACATTATGGCAAAGAAATCAACTGTAAAGACCAATTGGCCCAAGTTTCTCCTCCAATGGGGAGTGCTTGCCCTGCTGATTTTCTTCCTGAGCGGACTCGCTTCGCTCATTTTCCCTAAAATGAGTGCTCCGGACCCTGAAAAGTACTGTCCTTTCGGCGGACTGGAGGCATTAGGAACCTATCTCGCCAACGATTCACTTCCTTGCTCCATGACAAGCATGCAGATAGTGATGGGTCTGGCGCTGGCCGCTGTGGTCATAGTTGTCGGCAAACTCTTCTGTGGATACCTTTGCCCTGTCGGCACCGTGGAAGACCTGCTCAAGAAACTAAGGCAGGCCATCGGATTCAAGGCTTTCAACATCAAGAGCACCAGCATTGCCGACAAAGTGCTCCGCATAGTCAAATATGTACTCCTGTTCTTCACCTTCTATATGACGATGACGGCAAGCGAGTTGTTCTGCAAGAATTTTGACCCGTACTACGCCACCGCTACCGGATTCAAGGGGGAAATCACGCTCTGGATGTCCATCATCACGGTTTCTCTCGTAGTGATCCCGGGACTTCTCGTGGACAGGTTCTGGTGCAAGTATATCTGCCCTCTCGGAGCCATCTCCAATTCACTTAAGTTCTGGGTATGGCTGGTCGTGCTTGTAGGTATATGGTGGGGCCTCAACCTGCTCGGCGTACACATCGCATGGATATGGCTGCTTGGCGCAATGTGCCTTCTGGGCTACCTTCTGGAAATCCTCTGCGGCAGGCAGAGACCTCAGATTTTCGGCGTGGTCGTCAACAAGAGCAAATGTACCCGCAGCTGCCGCATCTGCCAGAAGAACTGTCCATACAATATCGATGTTCCTTCCTATGGCGGAAAGGTCAATGCAGTAGATTGCACCCTGTGCGGAGAGTGCGTGGCTTCCTGCCCTGTGAACGCCCTGTCCTTCGGAGTCAAGCCGGGAGTGGAAAGCAAGTGCAGCAGGTTCACCAAGTTCATACCTGCCGTCCTGACGGTAGTATTTGTCATCGTGGCGTATATTGTGGGTGGAAAATTCGAAGTGCCTACCATTGACGAGCAGTGGGGAATAACTCCGGAGATGAAGCTTGAAACCCTTAAGGTCGAAGGACTCAAGTCAGTGAAATGCTTCAGCAGTTCCAAGGCATTCAAAGCCAAAATGGAGAAGGTTCCGGGCGTACACGGAGTCAAGACGTATGTAGGAAGCCACACCGTTGTGGTCACGTTCGATGCCAATGCCACTGACGCCGACAAGATTCAGGCCCAGATATTCGTCCCTTCCAAGTTCAGGGTCAACAGTCTGGAGCCGGGCACCTATGATTCTCTTAAATGCGTAACTATCAGGACCGAGAAGATGTTCGACAAGCTCGATCTCAACTACCTCGGCATGCAGATGAGGTTCTCCCAGAAGAAGATCTACGGTCTCGAATCCATGTATGACTGCCCGCTCGTGGTGAAGGTATATATGGCTCCGGACGAGCAGCTTGACGCCAAATGGTTCAAGGATATCGTGGAGAAGAAGACTTTGGAAATGCCGGTTCACGGAGGTGGCGTCAATGTCATCAACCTCGGATTCAAGTTTATCCGCATGGAGGAAGGAAGTACCAACATCTCCGAGAGAGAATACCTTCTCAGGATGTTCGACTCTTTCAAGGCGGAGTACAAGAAGGAAGTTCCGGCCGGTGCCGCTCAGTTCTATTACGAAATCGCAGACCACAACTACGAGAAGCCTATAATTCTGAGAAGCATGCCATATCTGAGCAACCACCTCTCCCGTCACGATGGCGTTCTGGGCACATATCTGACCCTCAACGACGACCTGAAGCCTTGCATCCGAATAAGGTACACGGCACCTATGACAGAGGACAAGTTGTATTCACTTATGACAATGGACACCTGGACCATCACCTACTCAAAGGATGACGTCCGTGAGGAAAATGCCAAGATGAGTTTCCCTGAGATAGGCATCAGCATCCCTGTCACACCAGCAAAGTAATAACGCCTGATACGGCAAGAAACGCATAGACAAGGCGTCGGAGCAACGAAAGTTTTATATGCCCCGACGCCTTGTCGCCTAATATGATACCTAAGGCGACGGCTGGCACGGCAAACGCGGCGTGACTCAGAACCGACTCGGTGACAAGACCATCCACTGAACGGTAAACGGTCATCATGGCGTTGCCCACGAAGAAGTACCACTGAGTCATGGCGATATACTCTTCCGTGGTATCGGAAGATGATATGAAATAGATTACCGCCGGAGGACCCTGCATGGCAAACAAGCCGCCCATCACACCGGACAGCGTCCCCATTCCGACCTGAAGCGGAAGGCCCGGACGAAGATGTATCCGGTCGGCAAGGAAGAAAAAATACAGGCTGACCACTATAAGCACCGCCCCAAGGACATGCTTCATCTCTCCCCCGGAGACATGTGCCATAAACCCGGTGGCAAAATACGAAAACACAAGAAAAGTGAGCAGTATCGGCAGGAGCTTTTTCCAGGAGACCATCTTGCGCATCTTTATCGCCGTCACCACGGAAGTCAGCGCCGCAAGCACTCCGGACAAGGCCGTAGCTTCACCATAAGAAGCAAGCAGATGCGGAAAAACCGCCATCACAACTATGCCGAAGCCGAAGCCGGATGTCCTCTGGATAAAACTCGCCACAAAAGACATCAGGCAGACAAGTGCCACTATGGCCCACTCACTCATTATTCGACAGATTTGTCATCGTGCACATGCACGTCAAGCTGAGGATAAGGGAACTGTATGCCGGCCTTCGGCAGTTCGGTGTATATCTCGGAATTCAACTTGAAATACACATCCCAGAAATCTTCAGTCTTGACCCATGCGCGGGCGGAAAATATCACGGCGCTGTCCGCAAGCTGAGAAAGTACCACCACCGGGTCGGCAGCACCTTTTGTGGAAGAATCCAGCACACGCGAGTCCGCACGCATCAACTCCATAAGACGGGCGGAGCATTTTGCGGCATCCGTGCCATATTCCACCGACACAAGCCACTCGACCCGTCGGATAGGATTACGGGAATAGTTGTTTATATTGCCGTTGAACAGAGCTCCGTTAGGGATGATGACCGATTTGTTGTCCGGAGTGACAAGACTTGTACTCACTATCGATACTGAAGACACGGTACCGGAATACCCCTGTGCCTCAATGAAATCTCCGGCCTTGAACGGCTTGAACGCCAAAATCATTATTCCTCCGGCAAAATTCTGCACCGTCCCGCTCATCGCCATACCGATGGCCATACCGCCGGCGGCAAGCAGAGCTGCAAGCGAAGTCGTATTCACACCAAGCGTACCTATCGTGACGATGATAAGAATGGTGGTAAGGGTGATGGACACGAGGCTCAGTACAAAGCTTGACAATGTCCTGTCGGTGGAGCGCCTGAGGAACCATTTGCCGAGAATCTTTCTGACATGCTTGATGAGCCAGGCTCCTACCACATATATGAGAATTGCCACCAACACCTTGATACCGAAATGAATGGCATCATTCAACAGGTTGTGAAGGGTAGTATTGGGATCCGTGGCAAGATTGCCCACAAACTGCTCTATGGTGACCTTGGCGGAATCCGCCTTGCTGATTATGTCTTCTTCAGCAATTACAGGAGTCTGCAAAATGGGAAATTTCATACTTCATCAGAATTATATCAAGACAAAGATACTATTTTCCGGCCATTTCCCGCCACTCCTGCAGATTTTTTCTGTGGCTTGCTTATTTACTCTCAAAAATAATGCCCTGTGCCGAAAAACGGCACTTTTCTATACTCGGGAGGGGGGGGGCGGAAAATGTGCCGTAATTATCACAAATTAAAGAATTTCCAAATAAAAAAATGTTTATTTTTTCGATATTTTCCTATCTTTGCAGCGCAGAATGAAAGTTATAGGATTTTGAGAATGATTAAACGATTCTTGACATTGATAAACTTCGTATTTGTTTTAACTTGCGGAGAACTTATCTATGCACAAGCCCCATCGGACACCACAACCCTCAGGAAAGCAGGGTTCCATGTGGATTTCCGTTGGGACAAAGCCGTGCTCCAAAAAGAATATCTGGACAATCATTCTCAGCTCAAAGCCCTTTCCGACACTATACATTCTCTGCAGCAGGACTCTTCCAGAGTCATCAACAACATCGAAAGACTTTCAGTCAAGTCGTACTCTTCTCCGGAAGGAGCATACGAGTACAATGCACGGCTCGCCCGCAGGAGAGCAGGCGCAATGCTCAGATTCCTCAGTTCGGAATACGGAAGTCTGTCCGACCGGATATATATCGAAGCTGACGGAGAGTCATGGCACATGTTCAGGGACAAGGTTCTCTCAGACAAAGTTCTGAGCGAGGACCAGAGAGAGCATCTTCTGAAAATCATCGATGCCGACCTCCCCGCAGACAAGAAGAAGACCCTTCTGAAAACATACGATGCCGCGCTGTACAGGCGCATGATAAAGGAATATTTCGTGGATATGCGGCGCTCCTTCATCACGCTCGAATGGACAAGTTCCCTAAGACACGATCCGGGAGAAATGCTCTCAGAGGCGCAGATACCGTTTGTCCTTGAGGCCCCGCAGGACAATGGCAGCAAGGTGCAGCTGACAGGAAGCAGCCCGAAGACGCTCGTAGCCCTCAAGACCAACCTTCTGTATGATGCCGTCACCGCGCTGAACGTCGAGGTGGAGATTCCGATAGGAGAGAAGTTCTCCGTCGCCGTATCGGACCTGTTCCCGTGGTGGACCGCCGGCCCGAACGGGCACAAGTACGCATTTCAGATATGGGAGTTGGGAATAGAGCCGCGCTATTACCCGATGGCCACCAGACAACCCGAATTCGGATGCTTCAACGACTCCAGGATGACCGGCTGGTTCGTGGGGCCATATCTGAGCTCGGCCATATACGATCTGCAGTGGGACAAAAAGATCTGCACCCAGGGCGAATATTGGAGTCTGGGAGCAAGCGCGGGATATGTGATGCCGGTCGGAAGACGGCTGAGATTCGAGTTCTCCGCGTCCATAGGATATCTCCGGTCGGATTACAGACATTATCAGCCGACTCCGGACTACGAGCACCTGTACAAGGATCCTTTCAAGGCAGGCACCATATCATATTTCGGACTCACCAGGGCCAAAGTATCACTTATCCTGCCGCTGTCCGTCCGCAAACAGCATCATACCACATTAAACGTCAGAGCCAAATGAGAAAGTTCAGAAATCTATTGATGCTGCTCGGACTCATGGCACTGATGTCTTGCGAGCGAAGAGCGCTGGAGGAGCCGGAATTCAGCACGGAGATTGAGGTCCGCATCAACCTCAACACCATCTCCAACGTGACATGCGACATATATAATGACAAGATACCTGTTCCGGTCATTGACCCGGAGGTCATGAAGGTTCTGTTCTACGATACCCGCAGCCGCGAACTGGTGGCGGAGTCGTTCATCTCCGACATTTCCGACAAGGACGGACAGAAAGTCATAAAGGGACGGCTGAACATACTGCCGGGAGAGTACTCCATGATGTTGTATCAGTTCGGATCCGACTTCAACATGATACGCAACGAGGCGGAATATGGCAACGCCTTCGTCTATACCGAAGCCATTTCCAAAAAGGAGCTTACCGAGCTGAAATTGCTCTCCGCTTCCTCTCCGGCGGCAGACACCAAGTTCGACGGATGGTCCATACATTACCAGCCGGACCACATGCTTGTGGCAAGCAGCGACTACGAGAACATCCCTTACCACAAGGGCGTATATACCATCAACACGGAAGCGTCATCCATAGCGGAATCGTATTATCTGCAGGTAAAGGTGGATGGGCTGGAGCATGTGAGTTCAGCCAAAGCAGTGATTACATCCATGGCCGGGCAGGCCAACATATCCACCCGGGAAAAAGATTTCAGCGACCCGTGCGCCATATATACGCATCTTCATAAAAGTAACGACAACGGGACGCCTGTAGTGTGCAGCATATTCAACACCTTCGGCCATATCCCGGACATGACTACAAATCTGTTCGTAACGTTCAACTTCTGGACAACGGACGGACGGAACATAGAAAAGAAATTTGACATCTCGGACATCTTCAAGACGGAAGACTGCATAAAACGCCATTGGATTCTCGTGAACGAGACCGTAGTCATCCCGCCGCCGGAAAAGCCGGAGCCCGGCACAGGAGGCGGATTCGACCCGAGCGTTGGAGACTGGGATGAAGAACATCATGAAATAGAAATATAACAATCAACACACGCATTATGAACAAACACATTTTTTACATCGCAGCGGCTTGTGCAGCACTCGCCTCCTGCGTCAAAAACGAAGTCAGAGTGAATACTCCTGATCAGGAAATCACTTTCCAGACGGTCAGCACCAAGGCAGGCGGCACAGCCTTTGAGACGGACAAACATTTTTTCTCCTATGCATATTTTCTTGAGAAAGACAAGACATGGAATCCCGATTTTGCCTCTGCGAAACCATATATCGACAATGCCCTAATTACTTACGAAACTGGCACATCCGCAGGTGAAGGTTACTGGGCGGCAGGCGAGACTTATTACTGGCCAAAGCAGGGTTCTTTGACATTCTTTGCCTGGACAGATAACACTATTCATAACACTACTAGCAATCCCGCTCCGAGCGTTGGTACGGGAGCGACCGTAAGTTGTGCGCCTAACACAGGTATCAAAATTGAAAACTATTCGGTTAAGGACAATCTGAATAAGGATATCCTTGTAGCGGAGATTGCAAAGGACAGGAGAAGTAATGAATCTGCCACCGGTACATGGAAGAAAGGCGTTCCGACCGTTTTCCGCCACGCACTCGCTAAAGTAGAGTTCAAAGTCAACAAAAAGACAGACTATAAGAACGTAGAGTTCAGAGTCAAGAAGATTACTCTGACCGAAGTATCCACGAGGGGCACCTTCACTCAGTGTCAGTCCACCCCTAATGAAAACTGGGGATGGAATGGTTGGGGCCTACAAGAAGCCCTCCCTGTATTCACAGGCGACAAGGAAGTTACCAAAACAGCTGATGCTGCTGCAGGAGCAGAATTTGACACCTTGACACCTGCGACAGGAGATTATACAATTGTACTGCCTCAGGTCCTCAAAGACAAGACTGACCCTAAGCTTACCATCGAGTACGAGATCATCACATCTTATGTTGCCGGTAAGCCGGTCACAGAGACAGTTATAGATACCAAAGATCTCAAAGATATATATAAGAACGACTGGGAGTGCAATAAAAAGTATGTTCTCGGAATCACTCTTGGTCTGAACGAGATTTACTGGGCTCCTTCAGTGGTAGAATGGGAGGATGGCACCACTACCGACATCCAGTTCTAAGACACTTTTATGATGCGCGGCACTTTAAATCCGCGCGTCTTCATCACAGTCTGAAAGGGCCTGACCGCCCTTTCAGGCACAAATCAAAACACAGGAAATGCTCAAGAGACTGATCATACCGGCCTTACTGGTCCTGACACTTGACTGCTGCACGAAGATAGCGCAGCAGAGCAGTCCTATGGATAATACCGAAATCAGCTATCAGGTGATAAGCGGCAGGACAAAGGCCCCATTAGAAAAGTACCCGACAACGGTCCCATTCGTCTCTTCCGCATGGTATCTGCCACAGGGGAAGAAGTGGGCCGCCAACAAGGCGGACGCCCAACTGTACATCTCCTCCGCTGTCATAGGTTACGACTCCGCTACAAAGGTCTTCAAGGCGGCGACGCCGTATTATTGGCCCAAGAAGGGGTCTCTCACATTTATGGCCTATTCACCGGAATCCGCCAAAATACAGATTACCAAAGACAAAGGCGTGGAGATTAAAGGCTGGGCCACAAACGGGAGCGACAAGAGAATCGATCTTATGGTGGCAGACATAGTAAAGGACAAGTCCGCCAACGGGACTTCATACGGCATGGTCGGCGTACCTATCGTATTCAGGCATATTCTTTCCAAAATAGCCGTGACGGCATTCATCGAAAAGGAAGAACCAGGGAAAACGATTTCCCTGAACAGAATAATTTTCCGCAATGTCTATGGCAAGGCGGATTTCAACGGCTCGGAATGGACCAACAGAGGCGACATACACGAGGTTGACAACAAGCTGATCCCGGCTATAAAGCTGGGTATCGATAAGACAAATATCATCGAGACAATGCTTCTGATACCTCAGAGCCTTTCAGCTGTCGGCACGAGGGGAAATGTCGAGATGGTGATCTACTACACCATCAATGACAACGGAGCCATCCAAAACGAGAATGTGACCATATCTCTCAACCAGCACGGCGCCGCCTGGGAAAGAGGGAAATACACTGAATATCAGATCATATTCGGAACTTCTGACCATCCTATCGATTTCGAAGGAAGCGTTTCCGACTGGACCGACTATGGTAATACTGACATTGTAATCGGAGGATAGAGACATGCACAGGATAAGAACAGCATTATTCGTATCTGCGGCAGTATTGCTCGGCTCATGCACCAAACCCCAAGGTGAGGAGCACGGGACGGCCATCGGGTTCAGCACAAGCACCGTCTCGCAGGTTGAAGGCACCAAGGCAAACCATACCGGCGAATCAACCACGACCGCAACCCTTAAGAACAAACCTTTTGGAGTATATGGAATGTATTCTGTCACCGACGGAGGAAAAGGCACCAACGTATTCGACTTTTCTTCTCCGGTGGAGGTGAAATATACAACAGATATCATCAGCAACGAAACCAACTGGACATATACGTTCAGCGGGTCGCAGTATTCCGCCAAGAAGAACTGGAAAAGGAACATGTATTACCGGTTCAGGGCCTATCACCCGTACGATGCCACCCTTCTGCAATCCAGTTCATCCGCAGACGGTATCGACATAGAATACCGCGTTCTGGATGACAGTTATGACCTTCTGCTGGCTTCGGCAACGCGATATCCTGCAAATGACGGCTACGGCAGAGTGCAGATGGTGTTCAAACACGCTCTATGCGCACTGAAATTCAAAATAGCATTCAAGGAGACAGTCACTCCATCCACATACACGGACAATATAATCCATTTCTACATCAAGGGATTAAACGCCTACGGGCATCTTAACCACACCGGATTCGGCGCAGACGAAACGTTCGACTGGCAAGGGACATTCAACAGCCAAGACAAACTTTACGAATGGACGGGAGACAAGACATTCGGAGTCAAGGGACCGGTAGAACCTACGGATATATTGGGAAGCAACGAATACTTTTTCGCAATTCCGCAAACGTGCAGTGACCCGGCAAACGGTCCGACATCCATCCACCTGTACACCCGGAAAAGCGGAGGAGACAACGAAATCGACCATACCGTCAATCTGCAGCCGCTCAAATGGGAAGCCGGCAAAATCTACACCTACACGCTTCTTGTCAATAAATCAGACATCGAGGTATCCGTCACCATCGAGCCTTGGCTCACCAAACAAGTCCCTGTGGACATTTATCTGTAGTACGCCATGAAGAGGTTTCTATTGTTAATATTCTTCATTTCTCTGATAGGATGCAGCAAGAACCCGCACGCCACGGAAAGCGGAAGCGGAAATATCGAGATATCCATAACTCTTCCTTCCACCAAATCAGCCAGGAGCGGGGATGAGATAAATTTTCTGCGCATCTGGCTCGTGGACAAGGACGGCAAGATAGCAAGAGTCATCACAAGTGCTGCCGGAAGTCCGGCCACGGGAGAGGACGGCATCACCATAGGAGCGGGAACTGCATCGGCACGGTTTTTCAATGTGGAACGCGCCTCATACACGCTCTATTTCGTAGCCAACAGCGACGCGCTGTCTTCGTATATTGCGGGAGCCACAATTGATGATGCTTTCAAGAAGGCGACCATCGACTATGAGTACGGTATAAACGGAATGCCGCTGAGCGTCGTAAAAGAAATCCATGTAGTCCCGGGCAAGAATATGATCAGCGCTTCTCTTGTCAGAATATGCGCCAAGATACATGTAACTGTCCGGAACAGCACCCTTGACAAAATGATTTGGATCAAGGACATAAGCCTCAATGACATCCGCCCGGACAAGACCTATCTTTTCGAGCAAGACAGCTTCTTTCCAGGGGCCAGATACGAGGAATTGGAGAAAATGACCACCATAATAGGTCTTAAGCCAAACAAGGAGATGACTTATCCTGCCGTGTACCTTTTCGAGACCGACAAAGCTCCGGGAATAAAAATCCGCGGAGGTGTATTTGCCAGCACTCAGGTAGATACTCCAAAGGTCACCACCAAGATCATCTCATCATACTCATTCGAAGAGACGAGCGAAAGCCTGAATGAAGGCAACCGGTATCTGGTAATGAACAAAAGCATGAGATATCTGCTGAAAGGACACCATAGCGGCTCTGTGGGTATTGATTTTCTCGCAAGCGGAGACAATCCCAAGAACCACCTGCTTGCCAGCAGCGACATTAAAGACTATATCTGGACTTTCGAGTCGCAATATATGTGGTCACCGCCGAAAACATATCACGATCTTAAAAACCTCGGACAGAACAAATACCTGAGAAACTCCTCCGGCAAGCTTGACCTTGGTACAAGTATAGCCAACTTCTCTTTCAACGGAGATAAGACCAACGGGTACACAATCAGCTCCGGCGGCAATTATATATGGAACAATGCCGGGACCCTTGACTTCAACAACAAAGGCAAATCCCCGCAGAATCAATGGTACTTCTATAAAGTAAATTCAGTCACTACCACAGAGGAAGTATTTGACGGTGCGGAAGCCCTTATAAACTACTCCGACAACGATCTGAACCATATAGACCCGGATCTTGGCGTAGCTGTCCCTCTACAGAGAATCAAGCGCAACGAGAGCATCGACATAAGAGTCAATATCTTTTTCAACAAGAATACCGGGAAACTGGATTTCCAGACAGAGATTTGGAACACGGTCGATAATGAAACCACTTTTGATTAGATTACCATCATGAAGAAAAGATACTTTTCCACCATATTCGCAGCGATATTCCTGCTTATGATGACTTCCTGCGTCAGGGAGCAGTTTGCTCCGGGCGGCCTTACCGGCGGAGAGGGCTACATCTACCTGAAATTCGGCTCGGCTCCGAATGTGGAGGTAAGCACCAAAGCCACCCTCAATGCCGAGAGTGAAAACAGGATAATGAACCTTTATGTGTTCGTCTTCGACAAGGCCGGACACAAGATTCACGGCAAGTGGTATAGCGAACTTGACCGCACGAACAGCGTAGGAGATCTGGATGTCATCGATGAAGGATGGTATAGGGCGAACAGTTCGCAGTCAGACCAGCCAAGTACCGGAGTCATCAAGATCAAATCCCCTTCCGGGTCAGGATTCAAAATCTATGTGTTTGCGAACATTGACGGAGATATGGTGAAAATATCTTCCGAAATGCTGTCTCACAACATAAATACCGAGGATGGCATAAAGAATTTCCAGGTATATATCAATCAGGAGACAACATCCAGAAACGGATACTTCCCTATGTCCGGAAGCGTATCCGGAGTTACGGTAAGCGACGGTGAGGGTATCACCATAGAAGGCTCAGGCAGCCTTATACTCCGAAGAATGGATGCCAAGATAAAGTTCACGTTCAAAGCAGGCACAAGACCTGACGAGAACGGCCAGGTCATCCAGTCTTTCGAGCCGAAAGGTTGGAGAGTATTCAACATCCCTAAGACGGCCTTTCTGATGGAGGGAAATGAAGACGCATGCAGCGTTGGTCCGAAGACTCAGACCGGAGACTACGCAAAGTACGCATCTTTATTCTTCGACAGCGAATGGGCAAATTTCGAAGAATTCCCGGACCAGAACACCTCGTCTTTCTCTTTCTACATGCTGGAGAACAGGCAGACGCCGAAAAACTCCTCATTCACAAGCTATCAGGACAGGAGCAGGCAGAAAAAGACCGCCACCGGACTCAATGAAGTACAGGCTGTGGAATACACCAGCCTTTCCGGAAAGACAAGTACCAAGTCCATGCGCATCTTCCAGAATGCAAACGACTTCTCCACTTATGTTCTGGTATCCGCCAGAGTCACCATGAAACTGACCGGCACCGAGGCAGGACAGACTTTGGGCGGGGACGTGCTGTATCTTATCCATCTTGGGGACTGGAACAGCACCATTCATAACGGGGATTCAGAGCATTGGAATGATGACGAATACGGGAATGTGGCCAATTTCCAGACCCGAAGGAATACAAGTTACAACTATACCGTCACCATCAATTCGGTCAACAATATAAGAATAGAAGTCGAGACCTCGGACGGGAAAAATATTGAGAACCAGCCCGGTGCTTCAGGGCAGATAACTATAGCCAAAGAGGAAATCGCCATTTGCGACGCCCACTACGAGACCAAGACCATGACCTTCAGTGCGAAGAATTTCTTCGAGGGGACAACCGCTACGGTCGATGACCTGACATGGCGGGTAAAAACACCTTTCGGAGAAGGCTCTCCGGCCATAGGACATGACGGAGAGGACATCCCGGCCGGACTGGACTACAAATGGGTTCACTTCAGACTCAACAAAAAGGATGCGTCCACCAAGTTCTATAAAGACATACGACGCAGATACACAAACCGCGTCTTCGCTGAGTCATCCACTTTCAGAAGCGCCCAAGAGAACAAGGAGTCTGACGGAAGCAACGACCCCGGCCTTGAGGGCTACCACAATGACGGCGTGATGGATATCATCGATATGGTGAAATACATCAAGACGCAAGTGAAAAGATACGCGTCATGGCTTGAGAACGGCGGTAATTATGCAGACTACAAATGCGACTTCGACAGCGAGAATCTCAATGACGCCAAGATATGCGTAACTGTATTCGTGGACGAGTATTACTACGATAAGGATCCTATCTTCGGCGGGTCTTCCCCTACGCTTTGGAAGCGATTTGTCAATAAGGAAGAGCGCGCCATGCACATATTGTGCAACTCCAATACCAGCAAGGACCTTGAATCGCGCGCCACCGGCTCCGTCATCACCATACAGCAAAAACCAATAAAGAGCATATACAACACGGATGAAAGTTACACCAGGCTCCAAAATGCATGGGGGCTCGAATCCACGGACGAATATGCGGATAAGGTATTCACCTACAATCAAGACGGGTCCCGGAACGGCTCTGGCAAGAATACGGATGACTACAATGGCCTGGCCAACAGTGTCTTCGAATGGGGACTTGAACCAAAGGGCACCACAGTGGACGTGGACAACATCACCACCATACAGAAGGGCGTCAGATGGGACAAATATCTCTCGTTTGAAGTGGGAAACGAACTTCCTCAGCTTAGGGACGGATATGAGTCTCTAAGATATATCTGCATGTCCCGCAACAGGGACAACAACGGAAACGGCGTCATAGACCGCGATGAGGTAAGATGGTATCTTGCATCCGTAAGACAGCTGATAGGCCTGTATGTGGGAGACGGCGTACTGGAAAGCTCGGTACGTATATACAACAGATCCACAGCTGACCGCAATTCGGATGATCCTGCGCGCTGGAGGCAGCATGTCATCTCCAGCACCAAGTATGATAAGCCTAATAGCCTTGAGCCTACTGTCATCTGGGGAGAGGAGGGTATCTCCACAGGAGCTCTCAGCGGCTCATTCCAATGGGGAGGAATTACAAATTTCACCATAAGATGTATAAGGAACCTTGGTCTGGCAAACGATGCTCCTATAAATGAGAAGCCTGACGACTATATCCAGACCTCGCAGAATGCGGACGGCTCATATTCTTTCGAATGCACCCACATCAATGAAAGCGCCCTGAGGTACTACACTTCAAGAGAGCTTGACTATGAGGATGAGCGTGCCACCGCAAACAGCCTTTACAAGAAATTCGAGACCGCACCCAAGGACCAGACATGGACATCAGGAGCGGTAAAGTTCAAAGCCCTCAATGATGAAGTCAGCAAATATGGTTCTTCCGTATATGCAGGGTATTGCCCTGACGGATACAGGCTTCCAAGCCAGACAGAACTTGCTGTAATGAGATACTACACGAATCTGGTATCGTCCGGATCTTATCCAAGCAGAACTTTCTGGTCCCTTGGAGTGGAGGCTTTGGGTGGCAGCGGAAAAGACGGCGGCAACAAATACGGATTCTGTACATCCAATGGCAACATTTCACTCGATGCAGACGCTAAATTCTCTAAAGCACGCTGCGTTCGTGATGTACGTGTAGAATAGGGCTATTACATCTCCACCGGCTTATACTTAGGCACGAGGAGCTTCATTATCGTCCATGCTAAAATGTATGCGACACCGCAGCAGCAGAACATAATGAAGTACCCGCCCTGCTTGCCTTCGAAGCCAAGGAATGTGAAAGCGGCTCCCATCTCCCCGGTCCTCGTGAAAAGGATTCCGGCCGTCTTCTGCACGATGAAGGCTCCGATACCTCCTGCCATGCCGCCAATTCCGGTGATGGTGGCGACGGCTTTCTTAGGGAACATATCTCCTATGGTGCTGAAAAGATTCGCAGACCACGCCTGATGCCCTGCTCCTGCAAGTCCGATAAGCACTGCGGGCCACCATGCCGAATGTGCTCCCAAAGGCTGGGCAAACAGCGCCGCAAGAGGGAAAAATGCAAAAATAAGCATAGCCAGCATGCGTCCCGAATAAGGATTCATGCCCTTCTTGTCCACGAAAAGCTTCGGAAGATACCCCCCATATATGGAAATTACCGTTACGATAGCATACAGCACAGTGATAAGAAGGATGCCTTCCTTGGTGTAGGAGTAATATCCGAACTGGTCTGAGAAATATGCAGGCGCCCAGAAAAGGAAGAACCACCACACTCCGTCAGTAAGGAACTTACCGGTGATAAACGCCCATGTCTGCCTGTATTTAAAGCATTTCCAAAGAGAAACGCTCTCTTCTTTGGAAGACTCTTTCTCCTTATGGCAGGCCTCGCTCCCATCGTCCTGGTGGATGTACTCCAGCTCCGCGGCATTGACGTGCCTGCTCTTCTCTGGCTTGTCGTACATGAACACCCAGAAGCCCATCCAGATAAATCCCAACGCTCCTATGATAACGAACGCCATCTCCCAGCCTCCTCCGATGCCTCTTTCCCTGAAGAACTGTGCAAGGAGAGGAATGGTCGCAGGTGCAATCAGAGCGCCTATCGAAGCACCGGCATTGAATATGGATGTCGCAAACGCCCTGTCTTTCTTAGGGAAATACTCGGCCGTGGTCTTGATGGCGGCCGGGAAATTGCCTGACTCACCTATCGCCAGCACTGCCCTTGCCGCAACAAACAGCCACACACTTGTAGAAGCTATGGCAAGTGCGGCAGCGGAGCCTGTCTCTATAGCCTGCATTGCTGCCACATCCGCAAACCCCTCAATCTTACATGTCATCCACCCGCATACGGCATGCAGGCAGGCTCCCACCGACCAGATTCCTATCGCCCACAAATATCCTTTCTTCGTACCTATCCAGTCCACGAATTTGCCGGCGAACAGCATGCATACTGCATATATGATGGAGAAAAGCGCTGTAATCGTACCGTAATCATCATCTGTCCAATGAAACTCCGGCGCGATAAAGTCCTTCCAGGTAAGCGACAGCACCTGCCTGTCCATATAGTTGATCGTGGTGGCAAGGAACATCAATACGACCATCCACCAACGCCAATTGGTCATCAGTTTCTTTTGTGTGTTCATTATGTGGTTGAAAAAGGTTATCTACAGTTCTTTATAATTTCAAGCGACTCACGGCAAAGGGCCGTTATGCGTCCCCAGTCGCCGCCCGAAAGCACGTCCTTAGGGAAGAGGTTGGATCCCATCCCGACGCAGGTGACTCCGGCCTTGAACCAGGCTTCGAGGTTGGCCTTTTCCGGCTTCACACCGCCTGTCACCATAATACGACTCCACGGCATAGGTCCTCTGAGACCCTTTACGAACGCCGGACCCAACACGTCTCCCGGAAACACCTTGCACAGATCGCACCCCGCTTCCTGGGCGGCATTGACCTCGCTCACCGTGCCGCAGCCCGGGCAATAAGGAATCAGCCTCCGGTTGCATACCGGTGCCACGGAAGGGTTGAATATCGGTCCCACCACAAAGTTGGCACCAAGCTGAATATACAGTGCCGCTGTGGCCGGATCAACGACGGACCCGACGCCGAGTATCATTCCCGGCAGCTCGGAAGCCGCATATTTGACAAGTTCGCCGAAAACCTCGTGCGCAAAATCTCCCCTGTTGGTAAATTCAAAAGCCCTCACGCCTCCTTCATAGCAGGCGCGCAGCACATTCTTCGCCACATTCACGTCAGAATGATAGAATACAGGTACCATTCCGGTCTCCTTGAATGTGAGAAGTACTTGAAGTTTGTCGTATTGTGCCATATTATAGTCTTATCTTGAAACTCGTCCCGAACCGTCTCCGCCCATAAGCTTCTCCACTTCCTCCACGGTCACCTGATTGAAATCTCCGAAGATGGTATGCTTGAGGCAAGATGCCGCCACAGCGAAGTCGAGGGCCTTACGGTCATCACCGGTATATGTGAGAAGGCCGTAAATGAGTCCGCCCATAAAGGAATCTCCACCGCCCACCCTGTCCACTATATGGGTGATGTCATATCTTCGCGACTCGTACAGTGTATGTCCGTCCCAAAGGACTCCGCCCCAGGTATTGTGGTTGGCGTTTATGGAACCGCGCAGCGTGATGATTACCTTGCGGGCGCGCGGGAACCTTGTCATAAGCTGCTCACCCACACTCTTGAACCGGCTTTGATCGATAGCACCTCCGGTGGAGCCCACATCGAACCCTTCCGGCTTGATACCGAACACCTTCTCAGCATCTTCTTCGTTGCCAAGAATTATATCGCAGCATTCCACCAACGCCGGCATGACCTCGGAGGCCTTCTTTCCATATTTCCAAAGATTCTTTCTATAGTTGAGATCACAGGATACCGTAATACCGAGCTCGTTGGCCGCCTTCACGGCTTCAAGGCAGACGTCTGCGGCACCCTGGCTTATGGCAGGCGTGATACCTGTCCAATGAAACCAATCCGCCCCCTTCAAGACCTCTTTCCAGTCTATCATTCCTTTTTGGATGGTGGCGATAGAGGAGCCTGCCCTGTCATATACGACTTTGCTTGGTCTTGACACCGCTCCGGTCTCAAGGAAATAAATTCCCAAACGGTCTCCACCATAAATGATTCCGGAAGTATCCACTCCATAAGAACGCAAGTCCTTCACGCATGCTCTGGCAATATCATTGTCCGGAAGCCTTGTGACAAACTTTGCATCCATTCCATAATTGGCAAGCGACACCGCCACATTGGCTTCGCCGCCACCGAAAGTGGCATCATACTGTCCGGCCTGCCCGAATCTCAGGTATCCCGGAGTGGAAAGTCTGAGCATGACCTCTCCGAAAGTTATTATCCTTGGCATATTTACGATTGGTTTTACGATTGGTTTTACGATTGGTTTTGCGCAAATATAGCAAAAAAATCAATCGGCAACTTCACAAAAAAGAGGTCGACTAAAATGCCCTCTGTGTGCCAGGCTCCGCTCCGGCGGCCCCTTCCCCTGCTCCTTCGACGGCACTCGGTACCAGAAACGGCCCCCGTCCGGGGGTAGACAGGCCTCTCAGAGGCAACTGCCACCCGCTTTCCTGTGCTCCGGACAACCAAGTGCGATGCGTTTTCGGAAGCGCGCCGAAAGGAACGCACCTCTATTGAGTTATATGGCTTGAATTATCTTGCCTGGGATATGGCAGCCTGCGCCGCTGCAGCGGCAACTTGCCTCTGTGTGAGGACTCGGTACCGGAGTGCTGGGTGTGCTGTGGTGGCTAGGTGGTTGGCATTCGGTACCGGAGAGGGCCACCTACGGTACAGAATATGCGTGCCGTGCTCAAAAAGGCTTCCTGGGGTACGCGACGCATTTTCGGA
>SAMEA104315429__coassemble_296_pt1 | contig 60225 bp, 53 predicted proteins | sample SAMEA104315429__metabat2_high_PE_047 | metagenome-assembled genome bin SAMEA104315429 (sample SAMEA104315429) | gut metagenome | biome: Monkey gut; feature: monkey-associated habitat; material: faeces | place: China | collected 2013 | reverse complement strand
AATTTCAAAAAAACCGAAAAGATCGTACCTCTGTCAAACTCCCTCTTCAACGGGGACGCAAAGGTACTAACTTTTCGGCAACTTCCAAATTTATTTTTTAAATTTTTTGGAAAATCTCTAAAATCTTATCTGGACGCCTTTATCGCCTGCCTGATATCGTCTATTATATCCTCAGGGTCTTCCAGTCCGATGGACAACCTGATCAAGTCCGGTGACACGCCCGCCTCCTTAAGCTGCTCGTCCGAAAGCTGACGATGAGTGTGCGAGGCAGGATGAAGGACACAGGTATAACAGTCTGCCACATGCGTCTCTATAGTAATAAGGCTGAGATTATCCATAAAGCGAGACGTAAAATCCCTTACTGGCACGCCATCGGGCGCCTTAAGGCCAAAGCACATCACTCCGCAGCTGCCTTCCGGCATGTATTTCTGCTGCAGGGCATGATCCGCCGAAGACTCCAGGTCAGGGAAATTGACCCATGCCACATCGTCCGATGCTTCCAGATAGCGCGCCACTTTCAAGGCGGACGAGCAGTGACGGGGCATTCTCACATGAAGCGTCTGAAGCCCGAGCCCGAGATAAAAGGCGTTCTGCGGAGACTGTATGGCCCCCATGTCACGCATCAATGTAGTAGTGGCCTTGGTGATATATGCGAGCTTTCCGAAACTCTTCGTAAATGTCAGCCCGTGGTAGGACGCATCCGGAGCAGTGAGCCCCGGGTATTTGTCAGAGTGCGCATCCCAGTCAAAATTACCGCTGTCCACGATAACTCCCCCGACCTGCACACCGTGTCCGTCCATATATTTAGTAGTAGAGTGCGTGACAATGTCAGCTCCCCACTCGAACGGACGGCAGTTGACAGGAGTCGGGAAGGTATTGTCCACGATAAGAGGTACGCCGTGCGAATGAGCCAGACGTGCGAATTTTTCTATATCCAGGACGCGGACCCCGGGATTGGAAAGGGTTTCTCCGAACACAAGTTTGGTATTGGGCCGGAAAGCCTTCGCAATCTCCTCTTCCGAAGCATCCTGATCGACAAATGTCACCTCAATGCCCATTTTATGGAAAGTGGTTCCTAAAAGATTGAACGTTCCCCCGTAAATATTGGCAGTGCTGACGATGTGTCCGCCGGCCTCGCAGATATTGAAGCAGGCGAAGAAGTTGGCAGCCTGTCCGGACGAGGTGAGCATGGCCGCAACACCGCCCTCAAGCGCCGCAATTCGCGCTGCCACCATATCATTGGTCGGGTTCTGAAGCCGCGTATAGAAATATCCCGATTCTTCAAGGTCGAAGAGCCGGGCCATCTGCTCACTGTTCTCATATTTGAACGTAGTACTCTGAATGATTGGAATCTGTCGTGGCTGTCCCTTTCCCGAACTATAGCCGGCCTGCACGCAGAGCGTGCCTATTGATAGCTTCTTATCCATTGATATCTAATGTATATTTCTGTATGCAAATGTAATAATTATTCCGAAAGGCGATGCATGTCACGGCGATAACGGGCGTAATAAAAGAATCCAGCCATCGTAAGACCTATCGGGAATCCGAGCCAGACTCCAAGAAGACCGAGACCTGCCTTGAAACCAAGCAGATACGCAGCCGGGACCGCTACAAGATAGTAGCAGACAAAAGCCATGAACATAATAGGCTTCACATCCTGAATACCCTTAAGGACATTGGCAAAGCACAGCTGAAGCCCGTCCCCGAACTGATAGGCAAACAGAACGAAAATAAGCGAAACCGCCATCGCAGACACTTCCGGCGAATCCGTGAACACACCGGCAGCCTGATATCTGAAAGCATACAGCAGTACAGAAAGCACGACCGATACCGTCAGCATCATCCCATAGCCACACCTTACATACGAGCGAACTCCGGCAATATCCTTACGTCCATAGGCATTGCTTACAAGTATGGAAATGGCAAAGGACAATCCGAGCAACAGCAGGAAGAACAGCTGCGATATGGTCATCACCACCTGGTGCGCTGCCAACTCCTTGACACCGAGCCACCCTGCCATCACAGCGGCAAAAGTGAACGTGGACGTCTCCAGCCCGGTCTGAATCGCTATCGGGTACCCCATATTGAATATATGCCGCATCTTCACCCTTGACCGAAGCGACTCTCTTATAGCCTGTGCGTATTCGTGCATCTTCCGGGATTTGAACACGTATGCCATGAACACGGCCAGCATGACAATCCTGGAAACCAAGGTGCTCAATCCAGCCCCCTGCAATCCCATTTCGGGGAACCCGAGCTTACCGTAAATCAACACCCAGTTACCAAATATATTCAACAGATTCCCACCGAGCAGCAGAAGCATCGACACCACCGGACGGCATATTCCGTCAGTCAACTGCTTCAAGACATTGAACCCCAGTGCAAATATGGAGGACAACGCCACTATCACATAGTACCGTTGAATCAGCGGCAGAAGTTCCGGAGCCTGTCCGAATCTTCCCAACATAAAATAAAGCACCGTAAGCAGCACCAGCCCCACGGCACCGACAATCCCGTTCACAATGATGCCGTTTTTGACGGTGGCACCTATTCCTTTGATGTTGTTGGTCCCGTTCAACGCCCCGATTACCGGCATCATTCCGCCGGCGAATCCCATTTCGGTCATGATGAACAGATTGACAATATTGTTCACGAATGACGCGGCGGCAAGTTCGTTGACGCTGTGCCATCCTATCATTATATTGTCAGCAAACGCAAGGATAATCACACATGCCTGCCCCAACATTATCGGAAGCCCGATCCGCAATATCTCTCCTATCTTTTTCATACGAGCCGCAAAGATACGGAAAAAGACATTATATTTGTATGATGACCGCATCGGTCACAGCGCGATCGGGGCGATTCCCGGATACATTCACAATAATATTTTCAATGGCAAAACTCAACAAACCGGCGATTCTCGTAGTTGACATGCTCAACGATTTCGTCACAGGTGCATTAGGATGCGAAAGAGCAAGGGACATAGTGGCGGCCACGGCTGAACTCCTCGATGCGGCACGTGCCGCAGGTGTTCCTGTAATATTCTGTAACGACGCACACATCCAGGGAATCGACCACGAACTCAAACTTTGGGGAGACCACGCCATCGCAGGTACCCCGGGAGCGGAAGTAATTCCGGAATTGAAAGTATCAGACAAGGACTACATAGTTCCGAAACGCAGATACAGCGGCTTTTTTCAGACCAACCTTGACATTCTCCTGAGGGAACTCGACATCCGGACCGTCGTAATGACCGGACTGCACGCCCACATGTGCGTAAGACACACATCCGCTGACGCATATTGCCTCGGATATGACGTAGTGGCAGCCAAAGAAGCCATGAATTCATTCACTGAGGAAGATTTCACCATAGGTCTCGCCTACCTCAAGACCTGTTATGACGCCGATGCCTACACCAATGCGGAACTCATAGAGATGTTTTAGCAAAATGAGTTTTGCGCTTTAAGAAATTATCGCTACATTTGCGCATCCTTTTGGAAAGATGCTCGAGTGGCTGAAGAGGCACGTCTGGAAAGCGTGTGACCGTCCAAAGCGGTTCCAGGGTTCGAATCCCTGTCTTTCCGCGAAAATCGCCTAACTTATACAATATCAATAAGTTAGGCGAAAATTATAATAGAAAACGGGACAAAACCGGGACAAGCATTTATAGCTTTGATTTCTCTCTTTCCGACACATTGCCGCCAGAAGTGGAGGTGCCGGAAAGAAAAAAAATGTTTTTCGCTCCAATCGCCGGCATACATTATAGGGAAGCAAAACTGACCTGCAGCAAAGAGTGGTTCATCTTTTTCTATGTGATGGACCCAATCTCAAAGAGACTCAAAAGAATCAGAATCAAGGTCAACAGGGAAAAGAACATCAAACAACGGAAGAAGGATGCTGAGAGGATAATCCGCGGAATCAATCAGCGCCTGTCTCTCGGCTGGAATCCGTTGGCCGAATCTACCGCACCTAAGGCTTCAGAGAATCTCATGGAGACTATCGACTTGTTCCTGAAGGTAAAAAGCAAGGAGATGGAATCAACCTCGGCACATTGCTATGTGTCCTACATCAACATTTTCAAAAAGCATTTGGAGGAAAGTGGTTTCAGCAAAGATGCGTTCGTCACGAGCTTCAACCACCAGCACGCCGTGAACTTCCTTGATAAAATCGAGGAGCAGCACTCCCCTAAAACATTCAACAATTACCTTGCATTCTTCAAGGGACTCTTTATATGGATGAAAGAGAAGGGCTATGTGGATGACAATCCCTTCGACGGCATTAACAAGAAGCCTAAGAAACTGATAAAAAAGAACCGAAGGCTTCTCACGGATGAGGAGCTGAAGAAGCTGATAGAATTCCTCGCTGAGAACAACAGGGAGTACTATATTATGGTGCTGCTCTGCTATGGCTGCTTCATAAGACCTAAAGAAATCGCTCTGCTGAAATGCAAAGATATAAATCTTGAAAAGCAGGTGGTATATGTGAGCGCTGACATTGCGAAGAATGACAATGAGTCTTACAGGACAATCCCGAATGAGATTCTTCCTGTGCTCAAGTTGGCGGACCTCTCGAACCCTAATCTTTATCTGTTTGGCTCTCATAAGAACTGGGACTTCACGCCCGGAAAGCAGCCGGCCACATCTAAAAAGATGGCTAAATATTGGGAGCTCGTGATCAGGCCGGCGCTTGATTTCGGCTTGGATCTAAAATTTTATTCCCTGAAGGACACAGGCATTACGAACATGCTGTCGAACGGTGTACCTATCAATCTGGTTCAAAAACAGGCAGATCATTCCAGCGTGGCGATGACGGCGATTTATGTGGGGAAGAAAGCAGATGCGAACAATGAAATCAAGAATGTAGAATTATTCAGAAAAAAGCAGAAATAATTCCGATATTTTGATATTATTATTTGTTTTTTCAAGATTTATTCGTATCTTTGTATTGCCATCAGGGATGATGGTAAAAGAAAAAGGCCTCGCTTGAAAGGAGGCCAAACTCTGAAACCGTTTTGAAAATGATACACTTCAAACTAATTTTCAAAATCGGCAAAATCAGAATTCTAATTTCGAATTACTGATGAAGCCACGGGGAGGAAGGGAAACCTCCCCGAAGGTTTCATGCGCAAAGATGCAAAATAAAATGGAAGAAAGCAAAAATCAACATGGTGGACGCAGGCCTGGCTCTGGGAGGAAAGCCATGGATAAAGGTGACAAAAAGGTTACTATCAGTTTTTCTATCGCTCCAGAAATGAAAGAAAGGCTTCAAGCAGCTGCGGAGGAAAAGAATATTTCGACAAGCAGTTTGTTAGCAGAGATCCTGGACGGTTACCTCCCCAAATAAAACAGCGAATATGAGACTCCGGCACTAATTGTCGGTGTTAATCCTGTAGGGCAAATTCCATAACCGGCATGAAGGCTGATGCTCCAACGGCTTCGTTGCTTCGATGGCCGTAACGTTTCGATTGTGACAATACTGGTTGGATTATATACCTCAATAGAATCAAGCCTAGGCTCTATTCCTGATACAACAGCTCTATACATAGAGTCCATATAGACTCTATGTTCCCTAGGAAGGTACATATAGGTTGTATCGTGTACCAAAATCGTATCTTTTACGGCCACAATTACGGAATCCCGGAAATACCTGTCGACATAAACGGGTTTTTCAATCCGAATCGTATCTATCCTGGTTTCTACTTTGGTCTTTAGGCTCGTATTTTCGCCCTCAAAATGCCGTTTAGAGCCAAGCGCGAAGCCGCAAATAAAAACTAAAGCCCCTGCAAGAACCGAAAACACAATAATAGCATCCTTATTTGTCATAACTTATCTCCGTTATATGTTTTACTGTAACCAATGTATCCCCTCTGCTCGCCATCCAGTTTGTGGCTAAAATGTACGAAAGTAGGGTAGAGAATCATCTGGTCAAAAGGTAGCTCAAGTTCCTTGGCCAGTTTTGCAAGAGCATACGGACTGCTCGTGTGGATGTCCGCCGCTTCTCCCTTGAGGTGTTGGGACGTGGGTTTGCCACCTACGAGTTCGTTCAGTTCCGGACATCGATAGCCAGAATTGACAACTAGAGGTTTCTGTAAGGCATCCCGTATCGGCTGGAGCACATGAAGCACAAGGGCTCTGATGTGCTCCTTGACCTCTGGGCCAGGAATGCTGTTGTCGATATTGTTCTCCTTGGCCTTCACGGAGTCCTCAAATTCGTGGTACGAGAAATTCTCGCTAATCATGTCCTTCATCTTTATTGGCTTCTATAGTCATATCACCCTTTGTTACTTTGATATTCCCCACCTCCTCAATAATGTCCGGAATCCTGTCAATCGTGGCAAAACCGAAGAGTAATGACGCGAACTTCAGAACGGATCCATCTATCACTCCGGTAGGAGGAACGCAGAATCCGGCGATTCCAAGCCCTAATGAAGTGAGCAGACAGATAATAAAGGGCAGGCCTTTTTTCGGAATTTTCTTCTGACACATAATGAGAAGGATTTTAAGGGGCGGACTTACCGCCCCGGAAACGAAACATTACTCCTCCGGAGCCAGCCAGAGAATTCCTTCAAGAAGATTCTCAACAGGAGAGAAGATGTCTCTATCCTTCGTGTGATTCTCCTTCTTCAACTCATGCCAGTCTTCATACACCAATGCAGTAGCAGTAACATCCGCATCTTTTTTGTAGAGCTCAAAGCGCATCTCATTAAAGGTGCTGAGTTTCTGATTCATCTCTGCAATCTCTTTCTCCTCTGCTTCAGTTGGAGTCTTTATCTTGCGTAGTTCCTCCATCCTCGTATCAAAAGCAGAAGTGTCGTCAATGCCTGCTTTTACTGCAAGTTCTTTTTCGCTCTCCCGAATAGTCTCAATGGCTTTCCTCAGAGACTTCTGGAACTTATACATTTTGTATGCTGACTTGGCAGGCAGTGTCAATGCAGTAGCATCAAGCACTCCTGAAAACAATAGTACTCTTACTTCTTGATTTGTCATGATTCTCTAATTTGTTTAAATGAATGTTTAACAAAGTACCAAATTCCAAATCCATGGAATCCGATATTGAAAAGTGCCGGGCCGATGTATTCAACTCCCAGATGATTCAGAATGACCATTGAGCAGGCAATAGCCATCATTATCCAGATAACGGCAAGAAGGGCTACCAGTCCTTCTTTGCACCTCTTTGCATTTGCTTCGTTCATATTCTATTGTGTTAAAGTTATTGTTCTTGATGATAATACTACATCCGGTTCTCCGATACGATATGCATACAGGTGAACCGTTACAGTTGTACTTGTCGGTACCGCAGTTGGTATGAACAAGAAAAAGTCTTTCTGTGACTCAGCAGTAACAACTATTTCTGTCTTTACTGTTCCCTTGCCCGTGATAGCCATAGAGCCGTCAAACTTGATCGTATCAGCAGGTGCATCAGCTTTGTTGTTGACGAATCCAAACTCACAAGTATAGTAGGCCTTGAGATTGACAGACGTTCTGTTCCAGGTGCTTGGCGTAATAAGTTTCGCGCTGATGTCGCCCAGTTTGTATTTACGCCATGTACCACCGATAGAACCCGTGCCCTGCACCGTTCCGACGTATGTAAGAGCAGCTGATGTCACACTTCCACTCAGTCCCTGTATAGAATCCACATAGGTCATGCGTTTCTTGACGATACTGCTACCGTTCTCGAACTCCAAGGAACGACTGTCATACTGTGACAGATTGGTGCGCTGAAAGCCGCTTTCAAGCCTTGACAGACAGGCGACGAAGTATAATTCCTTACTGCGGAAATCAACTGTCTGCAAGAGGTCAATAAGTTCCTGACTGAACCGAAGAACACAAATACCCTGATGCTCTTCTATGACACTCTTGATGTTCATTCCAGAAGATACCAATACTGCCGTAACACCATTGGAAATTAAGACTGACGGGTATCTGTTAGTTGCGTAATACGAACCGATACAGTCTTGCAGCGTGACACATGTCTCAGGATTGTATCCCGTTTGTCCGGATGAATTGAAATACCAAAAGCAGAATGAATCAATAGTGTTGTTGAAAGTAGGAACGTCAAACTGTATTGGGGACACTGCATTTTTGTCATATCCCCATGTTCCGTCAGACTTCAATACATCTTCTCTGCGATAGTATTCATTGTACTCTTTACCGCGCGGTCTCTGATATTCCCACACATGATGCTCCGTGGCTGTTGTCTCGTCTATATAAGGAATCTCCGCGAAGCCGTAATTAAGAGCCGCCCTCTGGGCATCAGTGATTCTAACACCCTTGACTCTTATCGGTTTATACTTCGCGGCTTTTGCTATGATGCCTTTCTCGTATATCTGACCAATGTCCGAATATGAACACTTGAAGTCAGACCGCAACTTGCTGATAAAGGCAGCATAGGTTTCCTGCTTGTAGTTAGCCATTGATATGCGTCTTTATTTCGGTCATCCAACCAGCAACTGCGCTGCTTGCCGCCTCTATGTCCTCTATCTTGAAACCATACAACTGTACGTTCCCGTCAGAATCTATGGAAGCACTTCCACAACTGCCACCTGCATAGATAGAAGATAGGTTTGCAGAACGCAGTCCAGCAGCACTGTATTCGATAACTCCGTTCATGGTAACATCACCTTCCGAGACTGCTACAGTCTCCTTGAAAGTCTTGTTTGTAAATTTAATCATAACTACTACAAATTTAATGATTTATGTTTATTAATGTTAAGTTTTACTTTAGAAAATTACACTGAACTTACTATGGTAACAACATAATTTGATAAACCTGTTCCATTGATGTACTGTGACTCCCCTTGCCGTCTAAATTTCACCGTTGCAGAACTGATTGTTATCTTAGTGCCCACTTTTGGAGAACCGAAATATCCCAATGACCTCCAAGTAACTCGTGGAGTCAATTTTAGAACACCTTCCTCGTGCACATAATCCACTGATGATGGAACGCCATTCATATTAGCCGTAAACACCATCTCTACAGATGTGCCAGGCTCATTATCAAATGTGAAATTAAATGCCAAATAGGTAGGACTACCAGAAAGAGAGTTAATAGTACAACCAAGGTCATTATAATACTGTTCAACTGTCTTGTTGATGCAAAGCAAGTTTGGTGTAGGAAATACCGGGTCCGAATAAATCCCGGATGCATCAAACCAATTACCACTTATATCTATACCAGAAGCGCTTCCGTCTGCAGTGTGAGCCACAAGCCCTACCGTCATACGAACAGCGGTTCCCTTATGGTATGATTCAAGAACGGTCTGGACATCTGCTTCAAAGGATATTTGCCATGCATTATTATAGTAAATTGGTGTAACCTTATGTTCATACGTGTTCCGCATTGCACAAGCCTTGCCATCCAGAACAAGAACAGGATAGATGTTCTTGAATGCCACTGAATCCTCTGCACCAGACATTGCAAGAGCATCTTTCAAAGCATTTTTCACGCTTACACCAGTAGTGTTATTATTATCAATGTAGATATTAACACGATACTGATAACCGGGAAGGTCTTTGTATATCTTCTCTGACAATTCCAGTCCGCTTACATCAGCGGTGGCGTTTTTGTCATAGCCGATAAAGTCCATGAGCCGGAAATATGTTGTAGGCTTGTCGTAATCAAATGTGAAGTCGTGGATGGTATTCAATCTGGCATTTCCTCGTATCTTAACACCCCACACATATCCTGATGCGTACTTCTGTCCCTCTTTTCTCTGTTGTGGAGTTAAGAGTTTATAAGTATTGTACTCTATCGGTTTATTCCTGCTCCACTTATTGATTGAAGGCAAAGTACACAGCGTTTTAACATCACCGGATGTGCTGCCGAGATAAGTCTGCAATGCTCCCGTTCCGTCAGCCTTGACTTCTATGTCGTCTCTTGTCAGTGTTGCCATTTCCTTTTAAGATTAGATAATTCCTTTTCAAGTTCTGCGACACGTTTCTTGAGTTTCTCTACCTTGCTATCTTCTTCCTGTATTGCAGCTCCAAGAAGTGCCGTAGAAGCAGCATAATCGTATGTAAGATGTCCTATCTTTTCATTGTTCTGTACAAGGAATCCGTATTCCCTATTCTGTTCTTCCTGTGCAATGATACCAATGGACTCTTTGTTGTCATCTTTCCACCGAAAGCGTGTGTAATGAGTCTTCAAGACATACTTGAGAGCATTGTCTATCTTGCAGAAATCTTTCTTGAGTCTCCTGTCAGACGACGTAGATGCCTGTTTGGCGGATATATATCCGTCAGTGTAAATGCCGGTTTTTGCATATATCGTGGTAGTGGCGGTTATCGCTCCTAAGACAGTTAATGTGCCCATTGTATGAGTTGCATAAGTTGTTGAAGAGCCTGCATTCCAAACATAATGGGCTACTGTGGTCGTTCCGTTAATAGAAGATCTATAGTTAAAATAGAGTGTGTCAGTTTGACACCCCCAGTTAAATTCATTAGTTTTCACTATATCAATTTCCCCCACCCAAGACTGTTGAGTATAATATACTCCGGATTCTTCCATAAGAAGACCTTTGGTCGCTTTACACCATCCGTTAGTCTGCATATCTCCTGTTGAAAGTATGTTTCCTGCGACATGAAGTGTCTCGGTTGGTGAGGTTGTTCCTATACCTACTTTACCAGCAGCTGTTATAATAAGTCTATTGGCGCCACCGGTCTGAAATAGTAGCGTTCCGTTCTCCCCAGTAGAACCAGCTGAGATATAGCACCAATCGCCACGAGTAAACCGTAATTGGTTATAAGCTGTTATTTTATCGTTTGCAACTAAGGACTTACAAGTCCAGTCTGTTGATATGTTATTAGCGTTGCCTGCATGATATATAGCGTCATCTCCCCAGGTGAGGGATGTATCTGAGATACGTAAGTTCAAACCACCGTACTCTGCAAATCCGAGACTTACATATTGTATTTTATTATTTGTGGCGCCCTGAGTGTAATTCCCAAAGGGTGCTATGCGGAAGGCGTTTTTATCGTCCACACGACACTCAAGAACATTCCTTGCCCAACCTCCGCTGGGGGCGTCACTAAAGTTATAGATTAAAAAAGGCGTCATGTTGGGACCATTCTTCCTAATGCTTCCTGTGATAGTACCACCGGTAAGTTTCAGATATTTGGCAGCAACATCATTGTCAGTAACATACGGACGTCCTGAACGCGTATAACAAGGAGCGTAGAGAGGAGTATCAGATGCGGTTTTAACATGGGTGATTTGGCTTTCATCCTGTAAAACAGCACAACTCCAGTCGTCATCTTTGTAGGCATAAGCACTCTTGCTAAAAGAACCATAGACTTTATCGACACATATTCTTGGATAATTCCATCCTGTATTAGTTTCTCCTATTAGAATGCAGCATTTATCATTATAGTAACCAAGTCTAACTCTAACATTCTTATTTCCGATGCGAAACACATACGGATTTATCCAGTTCCCGTTGTTTCCACTATAATTATATCCATTTATAAAAAATTTTGTTGCTCCTTGACTTCCGTCTGTGGAAGAATAATCATACACGGTCAATTCAATGCATTGCATCATTGAATTAAACCCGTAAGGAAGTGACAAAACAAGAGTCCCAGTAACAGGAGATTGGTGTTTCTCCCATGTATAAGGACAAATCAGGTTATATGGTGCAGCTAACCTTTTTGCACTCCAAACGGTGGAGGTATTGTTGGAATTACCTGAATGATACACTGTATAGGTTTTTGTCATATCATTATATAACAACTCCTTCGTATCCTTAACCAAAACTCTACCGTATGTAGTTCCATTAATTTGAAAGTTTATGCCTGCTGCTTTACTATTTTCCAGTATGCTATTGACAGTAAGACCGTAGTTAGCATTGGCGGTAATTGTTAATAGGCCGTATAGAGTCCCACCAGTAAGTGGAAGAGCGTATTTAGAGTAATTTTCGGATGTTAATAAGTGACGAGATACGGCATCAGTTGACAATGCTGATATGGCAGTGAATGTTACAAGTGATGGACTTTCGACCGTAACTACATCTGGTACAGCTCTCGCGGAGAAAATCTCAACGGAACGAGCAAAATCATTAGACACACACCAAGTATATAGAGCATTAGTACTTGGTACAACTTCCGTAAAATTATTACGGACAAAACCACCTTCGCCATAACCAGTGCCGATAAGTACAAGCTGTGCGCCTTGATTTGCACCACTCACGGTTATTTTGACAGACTCTCCGGAGGTGAATGTTATCCGAACACCTTTATTACCGCTTGCCGGTATCGTATATCTGAAAAAGCGACTCGCATCCTGTATTCCGTACCCTGAAAGTGTTGTCGGCTTTGAGGTGAGAGAAGCAAAAGTATGCGTATGGCTCGTGATATTGCCAGTCAGTACAGTCTCCACCATAGCCTTTGTGATGCCCGTGATATACCCTGCCTTTGAGTGGTCTCCCCAGCCGTAGGCAGTAGCAGCGTTGGAGCGTATAGTGGCGAGATCGGAGATTGCCGCCTGTTTGTTATTCCAAGCAGTCCTTTCAGCAGATGTGATATGTACGGTAGTATTGCCAATATGGTTTGCTATATCAGTCGTTACTGCCGTATATTTATTCTCCAACGAGATTACTTTTTTAGTTACCGCATCAAGAGTGATTTTATCTGCCTTTTTAGATACTATGGTATTAAGTGCTGAATAGGATTCCTTAACGGCATAAGCAGACGCCAATGAACCGGAAACACTCCCAGTCATCTTTTGTATGTCCGCCCATTCTACTTGTGAATAACCGTCTGCCCCTCCAGTACCAGATGTTCCAGAAGCAAGAATACCATTAACAACAAGATTATCAGCAAGACTGTAATACTTGTCCGTCTTATTGTATGTAAGAGCACCGGAAGCACCAGAGAAAAGAAGTGATGTAAGTCCCTCGATAGCAGTCTTTGCATCTCCAAGATTGAGCTTTGTCGTTCCTATGGTGATACTTGAATTAGCCAAATAAGCATTTGCTATCTTAGTGCCTTGCCAAGTACCAGTGGTGATTACACCAAGAGTGGTGACATTGGTAGAACCTTTCCAAGTGGAGAGGGCTACATTCTCTACACTTCCAAGGCCCACTTGTGCTTTCGTCACACCGTGGGGATTGCCCTTATTAAAGATATGGGTGTCATAGCTGCTGACCTTGTCGGTAGTAATGCCAGAAGTGATTGCCGCCCACTGTTTGGAAGTGAAAGAGGAGTTGTTCAAAGTGTACTCAAATGCCCACGCTTCTCCGTTGTACTTATATCTCTGGTACTCGGGATTGCCGTTGCTCACCGCAATGACAAAGGCATAATCGTTCTTCTTGACACTACTTGTCGGAAGGTCCTTGATTGTCTCGAATGTACCCCGGAAAGTGGCGGTGCTGCTCGCTATCGATGAGTTAACGAACTCCTTGTCGGCAAGCTGATTCGTGGTGCTGGCAACTGAAGGGATGAGAGAGTTGACGTTGTCAATACCTGTCTGGAGGTTGGAATCGGCAGTCTTCCTTGCAGAAGTCTCTGCAAGGATTTTATTAGTCAGTGAGTTGAAATTGTTTTGGCAAACTCTGTTTAATATAGCGATCAAGTCATATAGATTCTTGCCCGCTCCAGCACTCAGGGCATACTTTGATACGGCTTCGCTGTAGTTATCCCAGGGACCGCACCAGAGCTGCAAGGCTTCTACATTGATATTCTTCAGCAGCCAGTCCTTGAGAGATTTTAGCGAGGCCGAATTCCAACTATATGAGGACTTGGACTGAACCAGAAACAGAAAGTCATTACCAAGCTCAACGAGGGGAAACTCGTCAAGTCTGGTTTTCAAAAAAAAAAGATCTTCAGACGGAGGCGTGGCAACTTCCGGTCCGGCAACTGAAAGAGCCCCAAACTTCTCCAGTGGGTCATAATTCCCAAGAGACTCGCTATCTTCGAACCAGCGTCCTCTATCGGTTCTGCTCAGATGATATTTGAAAGAAACGTTGCCGAGTTCTCCTTCCGTGATGTCTGTATCCCACTCTTCGACGATGATTTCAGTCACTTTACCTCCAGAAGTCAGGTATCGTCCACTCGCCTTAAGAAAATCGGACCATAATGCTGCCCCGCGCGCTGATGAAATATTTCCTGATCGCACCTGAAAGGACTCAATACCAGAGTTATCAAGCTCGTGGCTGGTACCGTCAGATGTAAACACCCGGCTCTCACCTTTAACGCTGCGCGCATTGATACCGAAAGAGATAACGCGGTCTTCGACTCCGAGAGAGTTACAGAAGATAAACTCCTTCAACCGGGAGTCGTTGACCCCGGAAATTATGAGCCGAAGAGGATAGGATGCAAGATGCGCATTAGTTCCTCCGCTGTCTTTACCGTCAAGGACGAAATAACAGTCAATGGCCATAAGCCTGGTGATGTCCACGCCTGCTGACTCGCAAAGCTTGGCAGAGGAGTAGTCAAGTTTGAAATACTTGCAGTCGTCTTCCAACGTGCCCTCTGCTATGGTAGTTTCTACGGGGTCCGAACCGTGGACAAAGAGTTTGGCTTTTGCAGAATATGTACCGCTGCTCCAGCCGAGGAGTTTTAGTCCGGAGGCGAATGTCAGAAACTCGCGAGCGTCACGCATGGTAACGGAGATCTGCTCTCGCCAACTGAGCCAATGGCGCTTCAGTTCGGATGGAATCTTCCCGTCCGCGTTGCCGTAGAATGCCTGGAATTCCATTAAAATCGCGGGCTCTGTGCCATTGTCAGCATTAATGCTGATTTTCGGGGCTACGGAAGAAGCCTCACCCAAAAAATCCGGTTTTCCGGCAACGGAACTGAGGACATCTTTCAGTTTAATCACCGCCTTGAATGAATCTTCCTGAACGGAAGGGCAGAGGTCCATATCCCAAGAAGAACCGTCAACGGTAATGACGACATGTATAGTATCGCTATTGGCCGAGCTGATGACCACATCCGGGGCATCAGATATGAAGATAGGGCCTGATATGTTTTGCTCGAAATACATATAGCAAAATTAACATATCAAGGCCCGTTGGAAAGGACACTAAATGCGTATGAGATTGCAATTGATTTCTGATGCGTCTCCGCGTTCTACGGACATCCTTACGGATATCTTCGAGATTATGTACTTCCGGCCAGCAAGCCTAACCACGCGCCACAGAGGCAGGGCGTACAACTCATATATGGACATATTTACGCTTACGCTCAGCTCGCAGCGATCCTCGGAAATCCACTCCGCGAAAGACTTGTGGTACCGCTCGAAAAGGGACTTAGGCACAAGGGACAAACCGACGTTCAGATCCGCCGGCGTTACGTTCGGATTTATGATGAAGCCGTTGTCAGTCCCTTGAAGGGAGGAGACCAGAGTCACACAGGCTTTGGACGGCCTGTCACTCCCGACTCCTGGGATGGAGATAACGGGAGCCATACGCCTTATCAAAGTCTTATCGTAAATGTATTGAACCGGAGCACTGGCGGCCGGTTCCAAGCCTATGGACACGTTGTGAACATTCTCATCCGATTCGGCGGAGACCTTCGTAAAGCTGCTGAGCTTGTCGATGAGCACCTCTTCGGAACCCTCTTCGGCGGAATGCTTGCAGGAGTAGATGTTTCCTGAAGGTTTGTGTATAAGTGTGCGGTACTCCGAAGATGCTACGTCGAGAATGCCACGTAGCGATGACTGCTCCTCCATTTCCGGATTCTCGGAGACATCGCTGGCATCAGAACTCCCGGAGTAGCCAAGAGCATAGCTCTCCTTCTCTATCTTTGATATGGAGAAGATGTCGGACACCTTCCCATCCCAGTCTTCCGTATCTTCCGCGGAAACGACATCGTTAAAGCTCTTGATGTAAATCTTCCCTTGATGGATGAACACTGAAGAACAGGTCATAGTGCAGAAATCCTTAATAAGGTCAACCAGACGAACATCCGGCATGCTGTCGAGCACATTCAGCGTATAGAAGGTTTTCGTCGCCGGTTTCCACGTCGTCCACCAGGTACCAAGCACCGACAGGATACGTGCAATGAGCACTAGGGAGTTGGAGATAATAATGTCAAGACCTGCATCCTGAAGGAACTTCATCACTGATACCGCCGGGATGTAGCCTTCGTTCGGCTCCCTGATATCAGGAGTATTCCTGTATTTCTTGTTGATATTCTTCTCGCTGGCGCTAAAGCCATTGGCGGCCGCCATGGCCTTGTTTACGATGAGAGGAGCAGAAACCCCGTCAATCACGCCCGCGATTGTATTATGCATATAATATATACCGTCCTCGGAACCTAATTTGGGAAGTGCCCATAACTTCGTAGCCCAGAGAGACTCAAGGTCCCGCCCACTGAAAGTATAGATGAGATTTCCGTCTTCGTCTATGCCGTCATAGATGAGGGTGCCGTTCATGAAATGAATGCCCTGCACCATAAGGGTGGCTGCAAGTTCCTTAACCTTTGGCTCTGCCAACATAGCCCCAAGGTAGCCGAAAGCCATCTTGTTCGTACGCGTCGGAGGGAAGTTAATATCTGTTGTCCACGGTGTCGGAATCCTGTCATCATCAAGAATCGGATTCTCGTATGTCAGCTCAAATTCGGCATCAGGGCTGACGTCCAGGAATGTGCCGTTTGCTATGAACTCTATCATAATGTTCCCCTTGATTTCATTCGGTTATATTTCTTTGTGCTCTCCGCAATTCCGTTAGGCCCGAGCATGGAAACCTTAGCTTCGATTGGACTAGACAGGCGTTCAATTAGTCTGGCCAGCAGTTCATCGCTGAACCTGTCGTTGGTTGTAGCGGTACTGGCTGATGCTTTGGATGCCGCGTATGTATAGCCGCCGTTTACAAAGCCTATTGCCCGCTCCGGGCTTACGGCTTCAAGCTTCAGGTTCTTCAGGCGGCCTGCAACCCTGGCGGATTCGATGGCACCAATGAAGGACCTGATTGAAGGATTGGCCAGGCCCTCAGACGGAATGACGTATTCCCCTCCATTCTCTCCGACTAGAACCGTCGGGCTGCCTATGAACCCACGCGCATCCGGAGAGAGCCTGGCTCGGAAGCGCTTTCCGTCCTGCGAGCGTTTGACATTGACCATACCGCCCTTCTCGCGGCCGCTTACAGGAGTTGCGGCCATCAGCGCCACCTGCGCTGCACCCATTGCGGCCATAATTCTTGCAGGTACGAGTCCGGCAGGAACACCCCATTCAGCGAGAGTTTTGGTGACACCGAGGGCCGTATTGATGATAGCCTGAACAATGCTGAAGCGCTTCTGACGCTCTGCCTGCTTAAGGCTAAGTTCCTCAGATGCTGCGTCCTGCTCCTCTTGAAGCTGGGCGATTTCGGCATCGTACTGGCTCTGCGTCATAAGCCCAGCATCGAGCCTTTTCTGAAGGTCATCCTGCTTCTTTTCGTTGTTCTTCTTACTTGTCTCAAGCGCATCATTCTCGCGGGCCTCTATCATTGCTATTGCCTGGTCTGCCAGACCGAAGGCCTCCTGAGATGCTCCCCCGGCGGCGCGTATGGCAGCTCCAAGGTCTTCGGCTCCGAACTTGCCTTCCTTGAGATTCTCGAAAAAGGAATCCCACTCGGCCTGACTAACGCCCATAAAGCTCCCGTTGCCTGTACCGTCCTTCCAACTCGGGTCGAAGAGACTGCCCTGTATCTGCGCAATCTTCTTGATGATTTCATTCAGTTGGGAACGGAAGGAGGCGAGCTCCTCGTCAGAGAGTTCCATACCGTTGATAGCCGCATCGTTGACAATCTTCTCAAGCAGAGCCTTGGACTCCTGAAGGTTATTGAGGTCGACAGAGAGCAGTTCCGCGTTCATCTGCTTCCTTAGAGCAGACTCTTCCGCGGAGCCTTTCCTGACGGCAGCAAGCCTTTCGATGTATGTCAGCTCAATTCTCTGCTTTTCAAGAGATGTGGTTTTCTCCATTTTGTCGAGAAGCCCTGATTCGTAGTCGATGTAGATTTTTAGAAGGTTCTTGCGATGAACTTTTTCGGCGGATTCAAGAGCGGCACTGTTGCCGGCAAGAGTTTTCTTCTCCTGTTCGTAGCGCTGATTCTCAAGCGCCAGCTGCTTGTCCACGCCTTCGGCCATTGCCTGGATTCGGAGGCTTTCTGCCTTCTCCTGATTGCTGTGCTGCTTGTCGGCAAGCTGCTTGCGTTTCTCAAGAATCTGGACTTCAATGTCTGACGACTCTTTGGCATTGCCCTTTACGGCGGCCAGTCTCTTTTCCAGAGCCTGAATCTCCAGTTGTGAAAGTTGGCTCTCATATTCGGCCTGGCTTGCGATAATGCCGTTATTGTAGTCCTCAAGCAATTTTTTCTTCTGAGCAAGGAACTTCTCGTCTTTTTCGAGGGACCATTTGTCGTCGAGGTCGAAATTATTGTTTGTGGGGCTGCCGTCAATGGTTATCTGAGTCTCAATTTTGTCATTCTCAATAAGAGTCTTTACCGTTTCCGCTGCTTTGTTCAAGGCTTCAAGTTGCTCCTTAGCCTTCGATAAAGCTCGTTGATCGGGTACGACAGACTCGTCACCAGCTGCGATTTCAGCTATGGCCTTCTGTATGTTTTCTTTAGCAATTCTGACTTCTTCCTCTGCTTTGGCAATACGTTCTTGAATGTACTTGTCAAGCTCCTCTTCGTTGTTCCCGTTGTCCTTGTAGTAGTTCTGAAACTCAGTTACCATCTCATCGCTAGCAGCGCTGACCCTGGCTCCGCGAAACAATAACAGAGTTAGTTTATTGACAGCCTTCGTGGTAAGGTCTATAATACCCTTGATTAGACCCTTGCTGCCAGACATGGAAAGCATAAAGCCCTCCCAGGCTGACTGGAGAATTTTGATTGAGCCGGAGACAGTATTCAACCGTTCATCTGAAATTCTTTGCAGTTCTCCATTAGTTTCATTCAGCGCATCCCTGAGCTCCATCGCGCTGTCAGCTCCAGAGAGCAAAGTGTTGAATGCTGCCACGGAGCGCTTGTCTGTCATCTGGAGAGTGGAATTCAGGTCAACTCCCTTCGCCTTGAGTTTTGCGAGAGCGTCAATGAGTTCCGGGAAAGTCTTGACTGGGCCATCGAGAGATTTTGCAAGTTTGCCGTTTGCGTCAGCCAGGTTGAGAAGTATATTTCTTGTGGCAGTCGCAGCGGAAGATGCATCGAATCCTGAATTTGCAAGAACTCCTAGCAGCGCAGTAGTATCTTTCACGCCAAATCCGAAGGTCTGAGCGACAGGTCCCACAATTGACATCGCTTCCTGAAGATACGAGAAGCTAAGCGCGCTCTTGTTGGTCGCTATGGCAAAAGAGGAGAGAGTATCCTCGGCATCACTGGCCTTAAGATTGAAGATTCGAAGAGCAGCTCCGGCGAAAGATGCCGCCTCGGGAAGATCGGCACCGACGGCAGTGGCGAATTGCAACACCGGCTTTTCCATAGCTAGAATCTGGCTATCGTTGAAGCCGAGTTTTGCAAGTTCGGTCTGAAGCAATGTGACCTGAGAGGCGGTATATTCCGTAATACGACCGAGAGTCTGTGCTGCATCAGTCAGCATCCCGATTTCATTGATGCTCTTTCCGAGGATAGTGGCCAGGTTAGCATTCGCCTGTTCGAAGTCTGCAATTTTTGACACAAAGGCAGAAACGGCATTTGCAATGGTTCGGATAGTCTTTGATGCAATCTGAAATATAGCCACGGCTCCCATTGCAGCCTTGCCGAGTTTGCTAAATATTCCGCTGGTTTTAACTGATCCGCTCCTTAGTTCCTTGAGCCTGGCATTGACTAAAAGAAATTCCTTGTTAAGTTTCTTGAATTCTTCTGTGTTTGGAGCCAAAAAAGCTATATTATTTTTTAGTTCTTTGGATCGCCTGGAAAGATCCGCTATACTTTTACTATTTCGAACCGTGGCATTCGAAAAGTCGTTTAGTTCTTTCGTGCCTGATGAAGCATCAACCGATATCTTTAATTTTATCTCTTCGTCTTTAATTCTTTGGGCCATAATCTTTGATTTTTAACAAAAATACCCAAAGAATTCTGCATATAAAGGACAGATTTATGGAAAATATTTTCTATTAATCCTGTCGGTTTCTTTCATACATTCTTCATGTGAAATGAGTCCAGCCTTGCGAAGGTCATATATTTCCATGATTTCTTTTGCGTGCGCTTTTCTGTGCAGCACTTCCGGGCTATCATCTAATTCCCATTTTACGCGCTCGATGTATTCTTTGATTTTCCTGACAATGCGATAGATGATGTACCCCAAGACAAGGAGCACAAGAACTGCGAAAGGTATGTCAGGCATTACGAACATAATCAATCACTTTTCACAAATATAGTTATTTATTTGATTGATTATACATTCATTTATTAATTGTTTGATACATTTTCGCGAAGTTCGTTCACAATGTCCGTTACCTCCTCCCTGTAGCCGGCAGAAAGGCTGCCGAGGATTGAGTAAACAAGTCCATAACTGAAGCGGTTGTGAATGCGCTTTGACTTGCGGCGGCGGTTCTTGATATCCAAGAACCTTTCATATATAGGATGCAGCAGAGTCAGGGAGTCCTCGGTCGTATATATGGTACGCCCGGAGAGCAGCTTACCGGTGCGCTGCCTGTATCCAGAGCGGATGGCCTTGGTCTGAAGGTCATACATCTTCTGGCCCTGACGACGCAAGGTGTCCTCTATGAACCGTTCCTTTGCTCCCATCAGTCAAAAGTCAATTCTATACTGTATCCGCTCCAGCCACCGAAAATGGAATATTCCGGAACCGTGTTCGCGCTTGAAAGATCCATCCCTGAAAGGAGATTGCAGTGGGAAGAGCTGAGGTCGTCAGCCAGAGAGTCAAGAATCTTCTGCGATATCTCCAGCATCCGGTCAAAGCTTTCCTCTGTGAGCTTCTGGGTCCTTGCTGCGGAATTAATCTTCGTGATGACGAAGATGGCCACGGAAATCCGGGACGAGAAGCTGTCGCTATTTCGCCCCTGCTCATATTCCTCCGGAAAGCTGATGAGCACCTGGTCGCCTGAAGCCCTTGACAGGACGCTTACTGCATTGTCCTGATCAACGACAAGCGAGAAGTCAACATCCTCAAGGCCGGCGGGCCTGAAGCTGCGGAAGTATTTATTTGCGTTGATTAGCCTTTGAAGTCGCCTCATATCGTTTATATTCCTTATAGTTTGACCATAAAATCTGAAATATGGAGAACAACGGATCGTCGTCCACGTCAGAAATAGAGCCGATTGCCCCATCCTTAGCCAGTTGTATGAGCAGATCGTTCCAGGTGCAGCCCGGGCCCCTCGATGTTCCGCCGTCGAAGAGGAGCGACATCTTGATTTCCTCCCCGTCGATAATGATAGTGCCGCGCTGGAGATAGTCAAGGGTGTAGCAGAACCAGGCGAGCGCGAGCTGCTTCCTCCATCCGGCGGTACGGCGCGCGAGGAAGCGCTCCAGCCGGAATATAGAGCCTCCGAGGGATGCCGCATGCCTGCCAGCCTTGTTCTCCCTGAGCACCGGAAGTCTGTACAGTATGGCTACGCATTCGTCCAGACAATCCCCGCTCCCAGTCTCCGAGAACATCTTCACGGCCATTGCCGCGTGACGGAATTCCCCGAAAGTCAGATTGCGGCACAGAATGTCGGGACCGCGGCGAATGCCTATGCCCGGCATAGGGTTTGAGAGACTCTTGAAAGACAGATGTGCGATATCGCTTGACTCTTCAAAGAGGAAGCCCAGGCGGTTCTCTATCATAAGGTATGCCTTCTCTCCATAGGCGTCGTACTTGTCTCTCGGAATCTTCCGGGCCTTGATGCCCAAAATTTTGAGCAAGACCCTGACGCTGAACTCAAGCGGAGACCCGCCATCCTTCAGGCATCGCTCGAAAGTCCTGAAGACAAAGCGTGACTGGCTCGCCGACAAGTCGTTCCAAGATTCCGGGAAGTTTACGTATTTCCCGTCTATTGACTCAAGCCTGACCATCACACAGTGAAATATTTCTTGCCCGGATCTCCATCAGGCACCGGATTCATTCCAGCCCAAGGATTCTCACCACCGGAAAGCAGTTCAGCAATTTCGTTTTCAGCCGCAGCAATCTGGGTGTTCAGTTTCTTGACATAGCTGAGCATCTCTGACTCGGCAGCGCTGTTGCTGGACCTGTTGCCCTGGTAACTTGGCGCAAATCGCCTTGCAATGCTGAGCGGGAATACTTCGAGAGACCAGCGCTCAACGGCAGTCACTATGGCCGCGAGAATGGCGTGGCGCTGACACACGCGCATCAGTTCCGCGTTCTCTGCGTCAAAGAGGCCCTTCCACTTCTCCTCCCCTACCAGCTTCCTTGCTCTTCCCTGACACTCCACGACAAGGTTCTGCAACATATAAAACACATAGTAGGATCCTTCAATCGGATAGACTCTCTCGAAATCCGGGAGAGTCTTCACGATTGAGGAGAGTAACGAGTGATTGTATATAAAGTTGGCAAAACTTTCGTTTTCGCTGGAGACCAGATAACCATAGAGAGCATCCATGGCGCGGTAATACTTTTCCGTCATGGCTCTCTCATCCCTGTCAATCATCCATTCAAATGGAATCTTCTCATCAACATCGAGTTTCAGTTTGGCTCCGCGGTCGTCGTGCGTTACGAGGTTGGTTTTTGAGAGCCTGAGGATGGCAAGTATGGCCACCGGGAGCTGCACGGCGCGGACAAGCGCCTGTTTGCTCTCTTCCCCGGACTCATAATCTTCCTCGGCCTCAGTTACTACGCCTTGACCCACTGACTGCGCGACCATACGCGCAGCATCGTCAATCTCCGGGCTGATGACGCTATATGCGCTTTCTGCGTGGAAGATGCCTGTAATCTGTTGGAGCTCTTCGCTGCCTTTGTTGTTCTTATTGAAAAGCATAGCTATTGGTTTTTCATCCGGTTAGCCGTGGATGTGGCTTCCTCGGTATGTACGATTCTGTGATAGAAGCCGGCGCGGATCCCCTTGCCCGGAAAGTTGAACTCGATCGCCTTGTTGATTGGACCGAGCACCGTGCTTTCAGGAATCTCTGTATCGGAACTCAAGAAGAGTTTGTAAGCGTAGAGCAGCTCGGATCCTGAAGCGAGCTTGCCGTTGATGATGAGGTTGCTCAAAGCCGGGTGCAAACCCATTCCTGAAGTGATTGCGGAACTTGCAGCCTCGGAAATCTTCAGCTGCGAGTCCACGAAATCCTTTATCTTCTGGTCAATCGGGTCAATCTGCCAGCTGACGGTCTTCCCCATGTCGTCAATGAAGTCTACAGTGTGGAAGAACTTCCCGGCATTCTCCTTACCTGCTAGCACCTCGGTAAGATTGTCGAGGAGCTGCTTTGTTATGTCGGAAATTTTTTTCTCGATTTCAGCTTCAGGGCATTCCGGATTGATTTGGCGGAGCATCTGTCGCTTGTTATCCCAGTACGCCTGAGGAGAATGGATGTGATATGCCAGGTTCAGACCGTTGTCTGTAACATACTTGAAGATTGTAGGAATTTCGGAGCCACGGATGAGCCAGCGGAGAGCACCCCAGTACTGTGGGATGCTGTAGAAGGTGCGTCCGAAGGAATAGCTGTTGTTGTACGCGGCGGACACCGAATTCTTCGCAGGATTCTTCTCGTCAAACAACGGATAGCGGCGGGTACCACCAATGCACTGGTGCTCAAAGTCACCGGTGATGATGTACTTCACGTCCTCTGCCTTGCCACTTGACGGCCATTCGAGTCTGGCGTGAGTTGCTGGGATGTGTTTGAGTTTCGCGATGCGCGCCGGACGGCCGATACGGTACCCGCGCTCAAGATGATAAGAATTGAAGAAGCCGCGAAGATACAGGTAGTCGGTCAGGGCTGATTTCGCGAACTTCACGGCATCCCAGCTCTTCAGCCAGGCTTCTATCTCAAGGTCATTCACCCACTCCTTGACTATTTCCCCGTTCTGAAACCTGAGCTTATAAAGGAAGAGACCCTGACCGAAGATGAGCCCGTGCTGGCGGTCCAGAACACCGGGTGCAAGGTTGTTCCCTCCGATGATTTCACGGATGTGTCCTGGCAGCAGGTTGTCAGGGCCGAACGGAGCCACCTGCTCCCCGGCTACAGATGCCGGCATGCTCTCCCAACTGTCGGATGACAAGCGCCAGAAGAGCGGGGAGAAATCATCCCCGACACGGTTCGAGATGGTATATACGCGCCCGTCTTCAGCGGTAGCCGCGTAGCTGTGCTCGCTAATCTGTTTTATATCTTTCATACTTCAATTTTATCATTGTTGAAGGTCATCAGCAGAGGATGCCAGAAGCGACGCGTCTCCATTGTGTCGAGGTTCAGGTAGCGCTCCATAATTTCGGCATTCCTGTTATACTTTTCGTTCTCTCGTTTCAGCAGTCTGGCATTCGGTACCAGCACAACCCCTTCCGTGGTGTTTTTGGAGGAGTTGTACGACATGAAGGAGAAGCTGAAAGAGCCTCCCTCTCTGGAGATGCGCCGCATCTCATTGATTGCATCATAGAGCTTCACGATGCGAAATTAGCAATAAGCCTGCAAGAAAAAAGGACAAACTATGCTTCATCGGAAAGAGCCGTCAATCAGTTCAAAAAGCCCGGAAAAACACAGGAATTGCAAGATATTTTCAGCATATTTCGCTGAATTCCTGCATTTTAAGAGCATAAATCCCAGAACAGACTCTTCTTCTCGCGCTCTTGAGCCCGGGCCGCCCTCTCGAAGCGGTGCACTTTCATCGCTCTCGAAAGGTGATATATGATGACGCTCAGCGACTTATAATCGGGTCGAGGTTCGCGGTGAGAAAAGACTGGCGGTCCTGTGCCAGCTCGCGAAACTCCCGAGACATCGCGAAGTACTTGTACGCATCCGACGGGTTCGTGGAGCGCAACGGCAGCTCCTCAGCCGGCAATCTCTCCGAGCTCTTGTCCTTGTAGACTACCTTGTCCTTGACCTTCACCCGCGCGTTCTGAAGCGAAAGCCTCAGCGGCTTGCATGCGTAATAATCAATCAGCGCAAGAGGAAGACGCGGCACGCTTCCTCCGAGGAACTTGAGCATAAACTTGTATTCGTCCTGCTGGTAGATGGTACCCTGCCCCAGGTTCATAAGCTGCACGACCCATCCGGTCTTGCGGCCGGTTTCCGGATCGCATTCCAGTGCACGCTTGAGTTCAGAGACCGAATCCTTGCCAACCTTCTTGTACTGGTTGCCGGCGCGGTCGTAATAGAGATATAGGATGCGGCACGTCATCGGCTCGAAGTAGCGGATGAACTTGGAGGCGAGCGCGTTCACGTGTTCCGGTGGGAGGGTATAGATGAACTTGAGCGCCCGCAGCGCTTTGCGTCCCTGGCATGTACCCTCCTGGCCCACGACCATTGAGCACATGTTGCCGAAGTCCACGCCCAGCCTGAGCGGCTTTTCGCGGTCCAGATAACGGAGCACGCGGCAGTCCTCCTCGTCCCTGAGGCCAAGGCGGTCGTACGCATCCTCATCTATGCCGTCATAGTAGAAGTTGTCCTCACTGAGAGATGAGTAGAAGCGGTCTCCTCCTGACACCGTTGCGCGCATCGAGAGGATGGCGGTGTTCAGGTCTGGCACCTTTCCTTCTATGGCATCGGTGAACCAGTCCGCGGTCAGTATGTCGGCGTTCACGAAACTGGACATCCGCATATAGAAAATCTTCGCGTCCTCCCGGGAACGGAGCGATATCCAGCGTGCGCGCCACTGGTTAGCCACTTTGAGCTTGGATGCGGCAAGTTCCAGATCCGAGCGCTTTCCGGTCTTCATCCATTTGTCCTTCGCAGCTATGTACTCTCGGAGACACTCGTTGTAGACAAGGCCGGCTTTCATCACAAGCAGTATGGCTTCCACATTCACGGCACCGGCGTACTTCGACATCCAGTCATATTCCCCGATGTTGGCGGTGTTCGCCACGTCGGAGGTGAAAGTGACTCCGCGATAAAACACACTCCCGGAATACTCCGGGTATCCGCGATTTGCCTTGAGCAGGTTCGAGATCTTCGACTCCTTGAAGTATTTGGCCTCATCTCCGAAGATATGCACGTAGCTTCGCCCTGCGAGGGTGGACGGGCGGTCAAGGCTGCCGAACGTAAGGTTCATTCCTGTATAGAAAATGATGGTGCGCTTGTATGAGATGATCCTGTTGCACGGCCGCCAGAAGTGTTCCTTCAGCCAGTCAGGAAGGTCGGCGGTCTCCGCTTCATTGAACTCCGGAGGTGCTTTCTCCACGACATAATGCACACCCTCATGGTATCCCTTGCGCTCAAGGCTCTCAAGCACCGTCGGGATGACGTTGTTGGTAAGATTGGTGAAGGTATCGGAAACCCATGCGCAGGGAGCCCCCGGCATGTCCGTCATCACGTCAATCATCCTCTCTGTTATGCAGTCGGTAGTCTTGGAAGATCCGCGCCCTAGTTCGCCGAAGAAGTTCTTTGAAGACACAAGCTTCTGGATCTGCATCGCCTTGTTCATGTACAAGACATCAGCCGCCTGCGTTTTGGATGTGTTAACCTGCTTCCTGTGACTCATCTCGTAGAATCTTTTCTATTTCGAAATCAATGATGCCGGCTTCCATGCTCAGCCGGCGCTTCTCGGATTCAGGAGATCCGGACTTATCGATAACTTCCGCAAGCTTGCGCCTGTCCGCTGATTCAAGTCCTATATCCTCAGGCCTGAGGGAGAGGATGACAGGCTTGCGGGCATATACCTCGGAATTAAGCTTCTGAACTTCATCCTCTTCGAGTCGAAGAAGTTTGGCCTTCATCTTCAGAATTTCGGCTGCCGCCATATAGTCTGCCGTGCTCTTGGCAGCCTGAACTGCTGCCTGATAAAGATTGTCATACATATCGGCGGTCTTCTCCCGGAGCGCTTCCCGGGAGATCTTCCTGTTGCAGTAGAAAAGCTCCACGGCTTCGCTGTAGAGATTCGATGCCTGAGAGTAAGTGTAGCCGAAAGGCTGCGAAGTCAGGAACTTCACCGTCTTGCGCTTGCCGAACTGACGGTCCAGCGAGAAGATGAGATTCAGAAGGTCGATATACCTCTGCTCCTTGTCAGACAGTGTCCCCTTACTGCCGTTTGAGATGTAGTCCTGTATGTTCTGCCAGAGTTTAGGGTCCTCACTCCCACCGAAGAGGTCGAGCTTGCTGAGTGCGAACGATTTGTCTCGCATCATCCTCTGGTATTTGTCAATATCCTCGGAAGAGCCTTTCAGCGCATCTTTAAGAATGCCCAGCTCGACGCGTGCGCGTTGCTCCAGCTCTCCTCTTTTAATTGTGCGGGAAATCACTGAAGTCTGGTTGCAGACTTCGCCCTGCCACCAGGCATAATCTCCGATGCCGAAAAATGCAGCCATATCATCGGTACTCCAGTACAGTGCACCGAAGCCAGCCAGAAGTTCTAGAGTCTCCTTGTTGATTCTCAATCTGCCCCTGTCATCGCAGAACTCGTCCTCGTGTACGGCTGGCAGATTCTTTTTGATGTCATCGTCCATAAGCTTTGTTGTATGAAGAGATCAAACGACGGACCTCGGCGAGCTCCCTTTCCTTGGAGCCCAGCAGCTCCCGGCGCGATTCGTCAAGATCCGGGCGGTCACCTTTCCCCATCCGGCGCTTTAGTCGCCAAATCGCTTGCAGAAGATTCTTCTCGTTCTGGATGAGAGAGAGAACGTCCATTCCGCGGTAATTCTTCAGACGGTCCAGTTCCTGAAAAATCGGGTGTTTCCCGAGGATAGCCTTATGTTCCTTGTAATGTGCAAATTCGGAGAAGATTTTCCGATTTTGACAGTAAAAAAATACGCAGTTTTTTGCGGTTTCCAGACAATCTTCCAGGGAACCAACTGAGAAGAGTTTCTGATGATTTGTAACGTAATTCTTCCATGCCGTAATTTTGTCGGCAGCGAGAATCTTGAGTTCCATCGGGCAATCATCCTCGGAGAGGAATGGCCACTCGTCCCTCATCTTCGCGGTCCTCACGGCTGTCGACGCTACCGCTTCCCGGGTGATACCGCTGAGAGTTTTGATTAGAAGGGCACGGTACTTGTCCGGATGGGCCTTGACCATCTCCGCAAGATAAGGGTTCGGATTATATACCGACAGGAGCCGAAGTCCTTCGTGAACATCGGCTCCTGTCTTCAACCAAAGCTCAAGCTCAGTCATTCTTCGCGAGCTTTTCAAGAAGAGTCACTACCGACGGCCATCCCTGCTCGTTCGCGTAGACGAAGCGCTTTGTGATGAAAGCTCCGATGATGACATTCTCGCAAGGATTTGACCTCAGAACCTTCGTATAGAAGTTTCCGAACTCGTGAGAGACCTCAAGAGCAAGTTCATCCCGTACATCCCTGATATACTTTCTGACGAAGTCATCTGACAGGATGCTGTCGTTATTTGGGAGAAATATCGCAAGCGCTTCTTTACTGAACATGACCGGAACGCGTCCCCAAAAAGAGGACGTCTTGCCGAATCTATCAACAAAAGGAAGGCTCAATAGTTCATATCTTGTTCTACGGACCGGCATGAGATTGGCTGGAACAAGCACGAATTCATTGCTGACTTCGTTGTCTGCAATGATCTCCTCAAGAATCTCTGTCAAGCTCTGGCCATCGTAGGTCTTGACGACTATCTTCTCGCAGCAATTCACCTCCCATATATTGCGCATCTGCTCTTCGGTGCCTGCAAAGGCGAGCACCACAACCGTGCGCTCTGTCCGGGTATCAACGGCAGCTGCCTCCGAAGCGGAGACTCTGACAGCAGTTTCAGTAACCTCCGGATTTATGGAGGTTACCTCTGCTTTCTGTAATTTGTTGTCCATAATTATGCGCTGGCTTCAGTTGCGGTATCATCTGCAAGAGCAGGCATCGCTCCCTTGTAGGTACCGACAACGAACTTGCCTCCCTGATTCTGCTTCCACACGAACTTGCGATTTGCACCTTCAGAGGAGTTCGTGTACTCAGCTGCCAGGTAGAGCGGGTTGCACTTGCTTCCGATGAGCCTTACCCTCCCGGCGGCGCTGCCGTCACATTCCTTCACGAGAGCGATGATACCACGGTTCATGTTCGCTTCCGCGTGATTGGCGATTGCCACGCTGTCTCCCGGGTGGGTATACTCAACACCCTGGGTGCAGGTTCTGGCATCAACCTCACCGTTGGATTCCTCGGTGATGGAGATAGAGGATGGGGTGGCGTAGATGCCTACGGCTTTCGCTTCCTTCTTCAGAGTGATGTCTCCGACAACTTCGGTATTGCCTACCTCCCTGGTTGGCTCGGAGTCGATGTCATTCACATCGATGAGAATGACTGTCGGATCCTTGATGGTTGCCGCACCAGCTCCGTCGGAGTTCTTAGGCACGGACACGTTTACATACTTTGCCATATTCTTTCAAGTTTTGAAATTAAGCTCCGGTCTCATCGCCTCCATCAGCTGCTGCGATAACGGCTGCGCCAGTATCCCAGTCAGCATTGCCGGAAGCAGGGCTGTTTCCGATGGTTCCGTCACTTGGGTTATAGTCTGCCGGAACGGCTGCATATACGGCCTCAGCGATGCGGAAGCCTACGGAAAGAGAGTACTCGCCGAGAATGTCGACGTTGTAGTGGTGCTCCTCGACCTTGTTGATGCAGTTGGCGGCAGTCGCATAGTCAACGAGCATCACCATGTTAGCCTTCGGGGTGCAGAAGAGGATAGGAGAACCGTACATACACTTCATCGGCTGGAATTCGAAAGTGGTAAACCTGATGTTACGGCCAATGCTGGTACCGGTATACTTTCCGTTCACGACATAATCCTGAGCCTGGTAGTGCTGAAGGAACTGCTCCGAGCAGTAGATAAGAGGGGAGTTTACAAAGTACTTGCTGATAGCTTTCACGAAGTTGGCCACGTAATCGATGAGATCCTGACCTTTGAGTGTAAACGGATCCTTTACGTTCTTATAATGGTTGAACTTCTTGACCTCAGCCTTCTTGTCCTCGACAAGGATGGTCTCGATACCGTCCATACTGTTGATCGCACTTGTGCCGGTTGAGCCTTCGGCGGCATCTGCGGAAGGCTCGACAAACTTACCCTTGCCGAGCATCACGCGGGTGATGTCGTCCTGCACCTTTGGCATAATCATGTTTTCGATGATAAACCTGGTGATAGGTTGCTGAGATGGGGTCTTGCCTTGCTCGTAGAGATAGGTGAGCCAGCTCTTGATGATGTCAGCAGGCTTGAAGCTGACGTTAATCTTGTGGCGGCGGTAAGGGATGGTTACAGGAGTAAACTTCGCTGAACCCTTAGGAGTCCAGACAGGAGTGAAGGCCTGAGACACCTCGGTGAAAAGAGCGGCAGCAGCCTTGTAGTCTGTGTTGCTCTGCTCTCGGGTGAAGAGAGCTGCATCTGGAAGACCGAGATAGATGTTCCTGTTGAAGATATCCAGACGGACACGTGGAGGCATAGAGTCCTTGAACTCCTTATTGAGATCAACTACATCAATGGAACTGTCTTCGAGCTGCCTGAGGTCCATCGGATTCTCGGATGCGAGAGCCTTCGCGATGCTCTTGTAGTGAGTAGCTGCAAGGTTGACGGCATAGCTGCCATGAATGATGTTGCTGGCGGCTTTAGCCTTTGGATCGGACTCCGGTTCCCTGGCCAGTTCCTCGATGTCGCTGCGAAGCTGGGCGATGACGTTGTCCTTATCCTTGACAAGCTCCTCTGCCTTGAACCTTACGGCCTCGTCGAAGAGCTCGGTAGAGGCATCCTCTCCCTGCTCGTTGAAGTTAAGCGACTTCAGCTTCGAGAGAAAGGAGTCGCCGTACAAAGCCGCAATCTGGTGCTCCTCATCCTCGGAGAGCTCCACATTGCCTTCTTCAGAAATGGACATCTTATCCTTCCCGAAAATGCGCGCAACAAACTTACTCATCTTGTTGTTCCCGAGCTTGGATCCAAGCTCTTTGGCGGTGATTGTTTTTTTGCTCATATTATTACACTAATTGAAAAAAGGTTATCTGTTTGCTTCTTCACGGATGTAGACGTTCTCGATGCAGTCGTCAAGGTCCATCATCGCATCTGCGAGACCGACTTTGATTGCGTCAGTGGCGGTGAATGTTGCACCGGTCATCACGCCCTCGCTGTCCGCCTTCAGGTTCGGACGACCTGAACGTACGGCTGAATGGAACTCCGCCACAAGCCTGGAGAGTTCCTTCTGCATCTTCTCAGGCTTACCGTCCAGTGCCTCGCGCACAGCGGCGTTTTTATCTGGGGATTCCTTTGCATAGATGTTCACAATCCTGCGCCCACTCTCGTCAGTGCTCTCGTCGAGAATCTGGGCGTAAGCACCGATGCTGCCGACAGTTGAAAGAAGGTTGTCCAAAAAGATGCTCTCGCACTGAGATGCGACCCAGTAGGCTGCGGAGTAGCAGGTATCCACGTGCGCGATAATCGGCTTTCCTGCCTCCCGAATCTTGCGTATAGCCTGGACAAGAGGAGCCACGGCATTGGCGCATCCCCCTCCTGAGTCAATGTCCAGAATGAAGCCCACGACCTCATCCTTGGAGAGGAGTTTCATCATTTTCTCCGCGATGGTGGTGGTGCCGTAGCTGGTGCAGGTGTCGTACTTGGTCATCGGACCGTGCAGAGGTACAATCATTACTACTTTCTTAATTTCCTCCTCGTCCTTGTTCGGCATAGGTCCATCCTCATCACAATAGAGCGCCTGCGTGGCTTCGAAGTCAGGAATGTCCACGCGGGCTGCAAGGTTCTTGTCAAGAAAGGATACAACGCTCGGAAGGAAGGCTTCCGCGCCGTCAATCAGCCACAGCCCGCGACGCAGGTCGAGGGCCAGCTGTAAATTGTTCATCATTTTTGGCATTACGATTCGTTTTCACAAAATTCGCTAATGCCACGCAAATGGAAAGGACACTAAAACACGGAGCTGCTCCAGGTCGCTGAAACATTGATTCTATCGCCGCGCTCCACCTTCAGGCGCACAGGCAGCTCGTTATTTCCCATCCTGAAATTCTTTCCGTCATCGGTAGATACAATGAGGTTAAGGTCACCCGCCAGGCTGGAGTCCAGGATGCGGATGCAGTCATTGATGGCGGCGCTGAGTTCTGCTGTTACGATGGCTCCGTTTTCGGTGTCCTCAAAGCTTATGTTCAACTCACCTGTGCCGGGAATCATAAGCATATCAAAAAAAGTACCGGTACTGCGGGCGTGCCTATAGGCAATTTTAGTCACCTGATGTCTCATTTGATTTCAGTCCTGTGTAGTCTATGGATTCATTGATATAGTAGGCCTTGCGGAGCAGTTTGCGGCGAATCTCCTTCAGGCTTTTGAGTTCTTTCCTGTACACGCGCTTGTGGAGCGAGTCGTAACTTTCTGCTGCCAGATTGCGTGAGAGGATGAAAGCCTCAATGATGTCCATCTTTCGTATCCCGAGCTGTTCTCCCCTCCGGTAATAACCGGCGAACTCGATATCGAATTCAGCCTGTAGAGCGAGGTTGATTCTGGACATTGATGACTTCGTGAAGAAAACCCACCGGCCTTCGATTGCGGAACTGGCGTTGCGGCTGTAAGGGATGGCGATGCCGAGCACGTGTTCTCCTTCCGGATTGAAGGCGAACGGGGCTGGTTCCGCCAGCGCAATGATGAGAGAGCCGGTCGGATGAGTGGTGCTGATACGACATAGGCCGTCCTCTGGATCCGGAGGAAAGATGTATTTGAAGTAGTCTGCGAGAAGCGAAGACTTGATTAAAATGCGACTTGTAATCATTGGCACCTTTGTGATTTTGGTGCGCTCTTCGAGTACAAAGATAACATTTTGACGCCAACGATAAAAGAGTTTGTAAAAAAAATTGACGCTTTGACGCCACGGCTGTAAGTATTTATGTTCCAAAATATTGGCTGGGTCAAACTACTTTTTGCCATCATTGACGCGACCAAAGTCCAAAATAGCCGTAACTCATTGATTATTAAGGCGGTCAAAATTTTTAGAAGGAGTTTCAGACCGAGGAGAGATTTTTGGGGCGCGTCACGGCATAGTTGAAAAAATTGACGCCGTTAAATCTCTAATATACAACCTATTACAAAGGCAGGTCAAAAGGTCAATAACTTTTCAACTAATTTTCGTGTCGTCAAGAAAATATATATTGACCGGACACGAAAAAGCCCTCGGATTGCTCCGAGGGCTGCCATCATTGTGATGCTACCAAACAATCAGGAAATGACGGCAAGTTTCTGCCGGATGGCGCGGATGCCCTCAGTGATCCGGCGCTGCATCTCCGGACGGGGATTACGCCATCCGCTTGCGTAATGGGTGAGCTGCTGGAGGTTGATGCCCGTGACCTCAGAAAGCGCCTTGCGGGTGATAAAGGCCTCCGAATACTTCAGCTGGGCCCTCGTGGTCAGATGCCATTCTGGCTCCCACTCTCCGGAGAACTCTTCAGGAACGGGGTCCCCGTCTTCCTTCATCCAGTCTATATGCTGCCGGAGAGCATCAAGCATCTCCACCTTGACGGCCTCCAGTGTCTTGCCTGTCGCGATGCAGGCGATGTCCTCATTTTCAGTGCAGGATGCGTAGTTGTGCCCATCCCAGTCAATTTTTATACCTACAATATTTGCCATAAATCTCTCTTTTTTTGCAGGGTGGCTATTTCCACCCTGCCTGTTTGAAAATACTGTTTAACAACTCCTGACTCAAGCTGTCGCTTGGTTTGCCTCTCACGGTGACCTTTCCGGGCTTGTCAGGATGTGTGAACTGCCTGTGGTCTCCTCTCCAGTTCTTGATTCTCCATCCGTCCTGTTCAAGGAGTTTGATGATCTGACTTACTTTGTACCTTTTCATTTCCTGTTTGTTTGGTAATGCAAAGATATATATTTTTATATCATTATCCAAGATTTTCACGAGAAATTTTTCGTAATCATCATTTCACATATACTTCGTTATCTTCAACGAGCCTCATCAGGACTCCAAGTGTGGAAATGCGGACAAACTCAGTACCCCACATTCCTATATACGGCCCGAGGTGGACCTTGTAGAGCACTGGTCTTCCAATCACCAGGTCAGTCTTGCGGGCAAGGCGCATCCCTTCTGGGACCTCATCGTAATACCACACTGGCCACGACTTCCCGCCCATCCAAATCCTCAGAAATCCTTTCACCGGCTCACTCATCATCAGAACATAGGCTTTTCGTCCTCATCCAGTGGTACTCCAAGTTCCGCCGCCTCCTGAAGTGCGCTTTCCCCCTCATCCCCCAAAGACCGGTTGAACGCTGCCAGAATGACGCCTGTATCAAGATTGTCATCCTTGGTCGTATCGATGTAGAAGTAGTATCGGTCCTGACCCTTCACCTTGCGGCGGATATCGCAGCGCTCGCGCTCGGTCTTCGTCAATAACATGCTCTGAGGATTGAAGACCCAGTCCTTGTATTCACAGAAGAGTTGAAGCTTCCGCTTGAAGGATGTCGGCTTCATATTCTCGGCTATCACCTTCGGGAGAGTGTTCTTGTAATCCTGGAACACGATGCTCGTCTCCTGGAACTGGTTCAGCCGCTCATCGGTGAAGTAATCCTCCGCCCAGTTAAGGAATTCCTGCGTCATTGCCTTGCGGAGATTCCTCATCTCAATAGAGCGCATAGACGGCTGGATCCTTTCCCGGTACTGCTTCCAAACCACAACGCAATTCAGCATAAAGTTGTAGAAGTGGTTCATATCCTCGTCATCATAGTCCTGTATGAGAGTCCTTTTGAACTCCATGTCCGGGCTGCGATGGCTGAGGCCTTTGCTCGCATCCTCGGAGTGGTAGTAGTTCGAGAAAGCCGCAAACCAGGTCCTGCGCTTCAGGGATCCGTCAAATCCGGAGATGGCGTGGTTGGATGAGAAGCTCACCTTCGGGCTTCTGGAATAGTCCAGAGTTACCTTGTCGGCATACTTCGCGTTTATCTCCATCTTTCCGGTGATCCAGTTCATAAAGTAGTGCAGGTCCACTTTGGCATTGAGGTCGTCAATATAGATGGTATCCGTGTAGCCCGGTTTTACTTGCTGAAGAATGAAGTCCATCTTGTCTGACTTCACTGCACGGCCATCTATATAGACCTGTTCCCGTAATTTTTCTACAGCTCCGAGAAGAATGGATTTGCCGGTACCGCCACGGTGCTCGCCCTCGTCTCCCATCTCCGTCTCCATAGCATAAACGCCGTATGGCTTAGCCATATCCTTGTGTTTGCTGAGCATATAGCCCAGAGCTGCCACCTTAGCCACAAAATTAAGGTCCTGCTCTGCCAGTTGCTCATCCGTCAGGGCATATCCGCGCTCCTCCTCCTGCCAATATACGCGGCCAGTGTTATACACGAATTTAAGCCAGTCGAAGTCGGGTTTGAGGATATCCAGCTTCCAGCGCTCGATGTCTTTCACGGCGTCAATTTGCTTTTTCTTATCTATATAACTGGGGGTGCGGGGCGTGAGGCGGGACAACTCGGTCACCAATTTGGCATAGGCAGGAGTTCTCAAGACGCTGAAATATGGCTCCTCCGCGCGGAAGTCGTGCTGGATAATCTTGTCTTCGTAGGTCATGAACTTGCAGTCGGAGGCCTTGACAGTCTCTATGCCGTCCTTCGTGACGCGTACGATGGCATTCCTAAAGAAGAAGTAGTCGGCATCGGCCGTGAATGCATCGAAGTTCGGAGACACGCGCTTGAGGTTGCTCAGAGAGTCCTTGGACACCTGCGCGCTCCTGAAGAGTTTGTTTATTAGCGCCTGCCGGAAATAGTGTGGGTGCTGCTCCAGATATTCTCTCATCGCGCCCATGCACCGTACCTTGATTTCATCGTCCGGCACTATTTCAACCCTGTTGTTGTTGATGTGGCAGAAGGTGTATGAGCGGCCGGGATCATTGATGGTATAGTAACCTAACGCCTGAAGAAAGGAATACATCTGGATGTTGTTCACATCATAGGTCATATTCTCCTTCTTGTCTTTCGTCTCAGACCAGAACTTGAGGCCTACAGAGAGTTTGATGGCGTTGTCGAAGATTATATCTATGTCGCCAAGGGCGGGCTTGCGGTAATGCACGAAGAAGTCTTTGGCATCCTTACAGGGCTTGCCGCGACGCGTCCTGAAGGTAGGAAGGTCAGCCGGTAGGTTGATGATCTTGATGTCCAGGAAGTCAAGGGCAATCTTCTGCATCCTCTCCAAACCTGTATTGTCAATATCGTAGAGGATGTAGATGTTCTTCGAAATCTTACGGAGCGTGTTGAACTGCGTGACGCTGAGGTCGGCGGTCTCGCTGTTGAGCCAGCAGACGTGATGTCCGGCGCGCCTGACATTCAGAGCGTCTGAAGGGCCAGAGCAGATGATGAGCTCTTTCCATGTCAGGTCCTGCTCTTTGCCCTCTTCATCGTCAGGGTCGGCTGGAACCAGGAACGGCTTGTCTTCAGGACTCTCCTTTGCCTTCTCATACATTTTCAGGAAGTCCTTCTCTCCGAGGATGAGGTCCTGAGGTTTCTCGCCCACCCATAGGAAGCGGGTCTCTCCGAGTGGCGTGTAAATCTTTCCGAAACTGCCGTAATCGTAGTAGTAGATGGGATAGTCCTCAGTTGCGATGATACGCCATGAATCACCCTTGGCGTTGCGCTTCGTCGTGAAGGAGACGAGTGGCACAAGGTTGAAAAGGTCGCAGACCTCCTGCGTGATCTTATATCCCAGCAACTCCAGCTCCGGAGCCGTGAATTTACCACCCTTTCGCTTTTCCACGGTAATGCAGTCCTGCCCGGGCTTCTTCTCCATCCCGGGCTTCGGAGCGCCCGGAACGGGCCCGGAATGGTCCGCAAACAGCTCCGGCGCAAACTTCCCGGCAATCCACTCCAGCGCCTGAGGAAACTTCAGGTTGTATTCCCTCATCACGAGACTTACGGCGTTATATGCCTTGGTGTCCTCTCCACCCTTGTCCTGAAGGAACCATATACCTTCTTTCTGAAAGACGGTGCAGGAAGGCTTGCGGTCATCGTGGCCACGGATGGAGAAGTTCCGCCGCCCGCTGAAGCCCGTGGCGCTCTGTGGATATATATGAAGGATAACGGCCTTTCCGCCCTCGGTCGCGGAAAAGATATCCTCAGGGGTTATCTTATACTTGGTCATGATTCAGAACTCTATGCGGAAACCTTCTCAATATCTCCGACTGTTACACACATCATATAGTGCTTGTCGGCTCGTCCTGTGTCGATGTAGGCACCACGCCCACTCTCGTCAGGCATAGGAAGGTGGCGTTGCGGCCCTGGTAGAGGACGGCATCCCCATCGAGAAGGGATTTTGCTTCGTTTGGTGTCATAGGCTGGTGATGAATTAAGCGCGTCGATTAAAGAGAGAAAGAAGTTCGTTAACAGTATCGATGACACCCTGATAATAAGAAGCCATTACCCCTCCGGAAAGAGCCTGTACCGCCTTGAGCCTTAACCTTTCATAATCCAACTCGATCCGAAGAAACGTGACCCTTGCATTATCTTCCACCCTGTATTCCTTGATTGTAAGCTTTTCAGTGGTATGAGTTTTCGGATCGATTTCCGGATGAATATTATTGAGATTCCTGCTCATAGCGGCGAGTACGGCGGCGGCAATGTCGGTTTCGAAGACGGCGTCAGCATCAATGGGAGTGATGATGGCCTCGTCGTCTGTCCCCGGATTGATAGCTACCCCGATGCTCTTTGCGTCAGTGATGGCATTCAGGAGTGTTCGTAAATTCTTCTCAATCATAACTATATGCTTTTAATGTTAACCTTGTAATAACCTGCGTTTCTTCTGGACTTGACTATGCGTATTGATTTATAAAACAGGGCGGCCAGGTCGCGAACCGCCCTGAAGGAAGAGCGCATGTCACTTGCGGCCTGTAAAAGTCGTTCCCGGGCCCGGATCCGAAAAAGCCTGAGCTGCGCAGGCGAAAGCTCATTCGATGCGAACAGGGCGCAAAGGGCCAGGGTGAAAAGGTGCCAGTATGCGAAATTTGCCGTGCCGCGGAGGGCCTGCACGGCGTTGACCACGAGAGTGATCGTGATGAATGCAGTGACAATCGTCCAGATTGCCGGCTGCGGGTAATGATTATGTGACATACGCTCATTGATTTTTAATTGTTATCCGATTCTTTGAACTATTACTGAAGACTTATCCCCGGAGATAGAGGAGGAGAAATTGAGGCCTTCGAGCCTTAAGCGGTAGAGGGTCGATGCAATCGACTGATACTTGCACTCTGTTAGGGAGATTGCAATACTGCATCCCGGCTGGAGTTCCTTGATTCTGGAAGCGACTGATTTCTTTGTATTTTCCATTCCTTTTATTATTTTTGATTCATTAGTTAATCAAATCACCATGCAAAGTTAATTATAATGCTTTAATTAAGCAAATGTTTTGCTTAATTTTTATCAATGTTAGATTATATGACCGATTTTCAGAGATTTATAGAAGTTAACGGGCTACTTAAAAAAGAACTTGCAGAGTATTTGGGAGTTTCCGGTGCCTTTATTTCCCAAATATGCAACGGAAAAAGGACTCTCCCAGTCGCAAAGCTTGCTTTAATTAAAGCAAATACAAAAAACTGGGATATATCGATGCTTAATCAAGAATCTTCTCCTATTAGCAATTCCGGCGTGTATATCAACGGGAATAATAGAATAAATCATTCTCCAATTGACAACCGCCAATATTACTCCGACAGTCCAGATGTGCTCCGCGCCCAGATAGAAATCCTGGATGAGCGAATAAAGGAGAAGGACGCACAGATAAAGGAGAAGGACGCACAGATAAAGCAGCTCCTCGAAATCCTCGCAAAACGATAGTCTCCATGCGTATTTTGGCCCTTTCAAAACGATCTTCGAAAAGGCCACAATAATTTGGGCTAAGTTACTTTAGCCCGCCGAGACAAAAACGGGACAAAAAATCTCAAAAATAGCCAGTTTTTTGGCCCTTTTCGATTTTTTAACTATTTAATAATGAACAAATTACAAAATGAAAAATATCAAGCGAAAGTCCCTGTCTTTTCGCGAAAATCGCCTAACTTATACAATATCAATAAGTTAAGCGAAAATTATAACAGAAACCGGGACAAGTTATAATGTTTGCTGTAGATTTGTTATATTTGCCTTGGATAATTGCAGATTGAACAATGAAAGAGGAAACCAAATACTATCTCATACTCGTAGTTGTTTCATTTTTTGTAGGCGTTGGTATCCAAGGCCTTGTTTCGCTGTTATCGTGGACAGCGTATCCAATCAAGGCATATTTGTTTAGCGGCGTGTCTTGGGCAATTATCCGGCCATTTGTTCAAATCGGGCTGGATAAGGCTAACAAAAAGAGATAAAAAGATAACTCGTTAATTTGTAAAATCATCACAGATTGACGAGTTATCTTTAATATTTTGCGACATATAAGCCCCAACCTAACGGTATGGCATATTATGAAATCTTGGGTGATCGATAAGCCGAGGTGTTGAGCAGATTTGGGGCGGTATTGCAAACTTTTTGGCTGTGATTTTCTTGCTCGCGGCGGCATCCCGGGCTGCGCTTTTTGCACTGGGCTCCTCTTTTCTGGCGTTTGTGGCATTCGCTGCAGGCAATGCTCTTCTCCTTTCTGCCGCTTGTGGCATTCGGTACCGGAGAGGGCCTTCTCTGGTACGGAATATGCATTCGGTGCTCAAAAAGGCTTCCTACGGTACGCGACGCATTTTCGGAAGCCCTCCGTGCTCAAAATAGGCTTTTCCGGTACGGAAGGAATATTCGGTGCCGGAAACGCCCTCCTACGGTACGAGACAGAACTTGTGTGCTAAACATAGGGTTTTCCCTTGACCCTAAATCCAGTCTTCTCCATTGACACCATGTAGACTATAAGAGTCGAACGTGCTGTCACACACGATCCGGCCTACCGGAATCTTGGTATCCTGACCGGCTGGATAGCCGTTTTGTATTTAGAAGTAGAACCTCACACCGGCGTTGAGCTGGAAGTTCAGAGGTCTGCCGGACCATACTGTCTCCAGAGCCAATCCGCTGTCGGACTTTGAGCCGAAGTGCCAACTCAGCCCCGGCTCCAGATAAAGCCCCACAAGAGAAGACAACTTATACGCTGCAGAAGCGGAAGCCGTCAACGACCAATACAGCGGGAAAGCCTTCCCGGTGCTCGCAGACTTCACCGGCTCAGGGCCATTGAGCGCCAGACGCGTAACAGTCTTGGAGGCAATCGCTTTGTCCACTCTTCCTCCACCCGCCACACTTAACTCAAACAAAGGATTGTCTATAATCTTGTATCCCACCTTAAGGGGAACGCCGAGCAAATGAACGGTCTGAGTGAGGCTGCTCCGACTCTCTGAAGAACCGGAACTTGACTCCGACACAAGACAAGTGTAGGACAGACCGCTGCCAAGGAAAAACCTTCTTCCCAAATCGTACGATACCTCCACACCGACAGATACAGGCTGATAAAACCTGTGCTCGGACTCCACTGAGCGGAAAGTATCCCCCATAAGTACCCCATTGTAAGGAAGTTTGCCTTTGGAATCAAGCTTAATCGGCGTGCCGTCATTGGTCCCAAACGGAACCGTACTTGACACAAAGGCGTCCGCCATGGATACGCTGCCCGAAGAGCCGCCACTATACGAGCCGACTCCGCCAAGATGCAGTCCAAGAGCCAGACGGGAGCGTTTGCTGGCGGACGAAGTCTCCATCTCTTCGGCAAACGGATCTTCGAAATCATCTTCCGAAGAAAACTCCTGCTCGCGGCGTGCCTTAGGCTCCTGCTGCTCGACCACCGTGCACTCCTGAGAAGGAGATACGGCGGCATCCACATCAAAAAGCACCCCTCCGAATGCATCGACTGCCGAAGCCTTTTCTTCCGATGACATTTCTTCTAAAACCAGCCTCTCATCCAAAGCTGGCACCCCATTCGAAGCCGACACCCCATTCGAAACCGGCCTCTCATCCAAAGCTGGCACCCCATCCGAAACCGGTACCTTATTCGAAGCCAGCACACTATTCGAAGCCGACACCCCATTCGAAGCCAGCCTTTCATTCGAAACCGGCACCGAAGCCTTAGCGGGCGCGATATTGGCGGCGTCACCTTCTAAAACCTTGTCCGCAATTATACTCTCGGAAATCATATCCCCCGGCACCACCGTCACCTGAGACTCGCCCCCGGAAAACGGCAGCAACAATCCCCCACACACAGCCGCCATTGCCAAAGCGGGCACAACGTACCACCACAGATGTCCTCGGTCCCGCGAAAGATTCCCGGACGAGGACGACGATTCTGCAACCCTACTTCCAGCCATCACTCCTTTCTGCCGAAGGGAAGACGTGACAGATTCCCAAAGCCCGTCCGGCTCCGGTTCTCCGTAAGCTTCCATCCTGTCTCGAAGCTGACTTTTCCAATCGTTTCTTCTATCTTTCATCGGAATTGTACTCTTTAATTTTCCTGGCCAACAGGGACCTTGCCCGGCTGAATTGTGAATAAGAGGTGTTTTCAGAAATTCCAAGAAGTTCCGCTATCTCCTTATGGCTTTTCTGCTCAAACACATACAGACTGAACACTGTCCGGTACCCCTGCGGCATGGAACGGATCATTTTCATAAGTTTCAGCATGGGAACGGCGTCTATCTCCGGTTCTTCTTCGGACGGAAAATCCATCCCCGGCTGCAACAGGTCTTCCGGAATATTCTTATGACTGCGGATGAACATAAGCGCTTCATTCACCACCACCCGTCTCATCCACAGCTTAAGGGAACCCTCTCCCCTCCATTCAAACTTGTCCAGAGAACTGAAAATCTTCAGGAAACCGTCCTGGAGCACGTCCTTGACATCATCTTCTGATGATATATAACTCCCGCACACGGCGGCAAGATACTGCACATACTTGTCATACAAAGACTTTATTGCCGCAGAATCCTGTCGCCGTGCGCGTTTGACCAACTCGTACTCACTATTGCCGGTCCTCCAGAACATCAGTCGATATTAAGACCTTTCGCTACTTTGTCAAAGGAAGGCTTGCTTCCGGTCTCAGATGATTTTCCGGTGCAGTACTTGAACTTCACGGTATGCTCACCGCCAAAATATGCAGATCTGTACTTTATGATCAGATCAACATCCTTGCCTCCGGTCGGCGGAAGTGATGCAAGGTCGAATGCGACGATTCCGTTGACATCCATAGAACCGCTGGAAGTGTAGTAATCATCGAAGGCATTGTGTCTGAGCACCAGCACGTACGGATTCTTAGGGTCGGTACCGCTCACAAGATTGATGGCGTGTACCTTGTTAGGACTTCCCCACTGAGCCCTGAAAGAAAGGGTCAGATATCCGTCCTCCACGATGGTCACCCAATTACCTACGACATCTATAGGGTCATTGCCGTACACTACATAATCCCTGTCACCAAGAGTAGGGACTATGGACTTGGTGCGGACGCTGTCTATCCAATCGACCATCACCACCTTGTCAAAGCGGCTATTATTGATGTCGGTGGAAGGCTGATCCTCGACAGTAAGATGTGCAAGAGCCCTTACCTGCTTCTCCCCGAACGGAGATTTCTTGAGATTGCTCGGCTTGGCGGTAGTCTTGTCGTCCAGCTGAAGATAGAACACCCCTTCAGCATCGTGCTTCACAGTAACGAGAGCATTGGCGTAAAACTTGGAATAATCCGTGCCGTTCTTATTAAAGTCGCAGGAGGTCATCGAAAATGCAACTCCAGCCACCACGGCAAATGACAATATTATCCTTTTCATATTCAAACAATTTTTGATCTTTACCTACATAATGCAGATAATGTCCGAACCTTGCATCAAATGAAGGAAAATTTTCTAAAATCACACAATACCCCGAATATGGGGGCTACTTCAGAGCTTTTGCGGCATTGAGTCCGGCCAGCGCCCCGGTACAGAATGCGGTCTGAAGATTATATCCACCGGTATCTGAATCCACATCCAGAACCTCTCCGCAGAAATACAGCCCGCTCACAAGTCTTGACTCCATGGTCTTGGCCACCACATCATCTGTCGACACTCCGCCGGCTGTCACCACAGCACGCTCATAACCGACATATCCCGCTATATCGAACCTCCACACTTTCAATGCCTTGGCTATACTTACGAGATTGATCCACAGCTTTGTTTCCGTCCTGCTCCTACGCTCGAGCGTATATATCTCGCGGTGCATCTCCACGAATGCCGGAATCAAGTCCCACGGCATCAGTTTACCAAGAAGAATACGGCATTTCTCTTTCTCGCGAAGCCTTGCCGAACGGGGATCCTTATCCACTTCCTTCCATAAAGTCTTCACCCTTTCGGTAATTTCAGTCAGGGTCACACCCGGCTTCAAATCCATCACAAGAGACACTTTCGAGCCGTTGACAATCGATTTTACGGCCTTACGGCTCATTCTGAACCCAAGAGGCCCTTCAATTCCACCATCGGTAAAATCCACATCCCCTTGATCCGTATCCACCAAATTGTCCTGCACGTATAGGGAAAGTCCCACGTTTTTCATCTGAATTCCGCACAACTTCTCCCCGAGTTCACTTAAAGGCGTGCTTCTGTCAATATGAAATCTGTCGTCAGCATCGGCCCGAGATTGCCTAATATCCTCCGTTTCCTTAATCTTGTATCCCTTAGGGACAAGCGCAGTCAATGAAGGAAAGGTCGGCACGATATGATGCCCGAGAGCACTGGCCCAGGCAAAGCCGTCCCCGGTGGAACCTGTCGTCGGATAACTCAATCCGCCAGTCGCAATTATCACCTTGCTGCACAGATACTTGCTTCCGTCCTGCAAAAATACCTCAAAGCCATTGCCGATGCTTTTAACTTCCTCCACCACGGCTTCACATTCAATCTTCACCCCCGCTCCGTGACATGCATTCACAAGCGCATCCACCACATCAGAAGCATGATATGACACCGGGAAAGCTCTGTCGCCTCTTTCCACCACCGTCTTCACACCCATATCCTCGAAGAACCTAACGACCGCAGAGGGAGGTAAATTATAAAAAGATGATTTGACAAAAGACACACCGGACCGGACATGAGAAGAGAAATCGTTCCACTGCTTCACATTCGTGAAATTACACCTGCCCTTGCCGGTAATCATCACCTTCCGCGCAGGACGCGGCATCTTCTCAAGCACTGTCACTTGAGCGGCTTTTCCGGCCTTGACTAGCGACGAAGCCGCCGAATACGCGGCCATAAGGCCCGATGCTCCACCGCCGATTACTACTATATCTGACTTCATAACAAACCTTACGACACCGCACAAAAAAAGGGAAAGCTTAGTACATCGCACCGCTACGACCTCCTACCTTTGCTGCCTTCCGGCCCTGGAGGATTTGGAGGGAGCTGGTCGTGTACGACTTTCCCGCTGCAAATATACCAATTATTTTTTAAATACTGTTAAAAATCAGAGGAAGGATGTCATCCACACGGTCAAATTTCCAAATAAGCCCGTCTGCAACCATAATTACGGACATCGGCTTCCCGGATTTGGCCTGATATTGCGCCATCACCTGACGGCACGCGCCGCATGGGGTCGCAGGAGAAGTACCAAGCATGCCAAGAACACCTCCGGCAATGGCGATGGAAAGCATATCTTTGTCCGGGTAACGGCTGCTGGCGGCAAACATTGCCGTGCGTTCAGCGCACAAACCGGACGGGAAGGCGGCGTTTTCCTGATTGGAACCTTTGACTATCTGCCCGTTGGAAAGACGCACTGCTGCTCCCACATGAAAATGCGAATATGGGGCGTATGCTCCGCTCATGGCTTCAATTGCAGCGCCTACAAGCTCCCTGTCCTCGGGAATCATCTCATCTGCAGATCGGAATTCACTATAAGTAATATCAATATGCTTCTGAATCATATCAAATAATGGTTATTTGGCCAAATATAGCAAAAAAACAGATAACCCGAGCCCGCATACGCAAACAATACACCAGTTATCAAGGTTTTGGAGCCGTAAGTGCCTTTGGATTTCTGACAGCTAAGTCGTATTTTTGCAACCATGAAAATTTGCGTAGGACTGTCAGGAGGCGTGGACTCCAGTGTGGCCGCTCTGCTTCTCAAGAGGCAGGGCTATGACGTATTTGCCATGTTCATGCAGAACTGGCATGATACAGAAGGAACCCTTCACGGTGACTGTGAGTGGGAAGAAGACAAGTTCATAGCCGAGATGGTCGCCAGGAAAATCGGCATCCCGTTCTATTTCATTGACTTGAGCGAGCAATACCGAAAAAGGGTGGTGGACTATATGTTCGACGAGTACTCGAAGGGCCGCACCCCCAACCCCGATGTCCTGTGCAACAGGGAAATCAAGTTCGACGCTTTTCTGGAGGCTGCCCGCAAACTCGGAGCCGACATGGTCGCTACCGGACATTACTGCCGCAAAGAGACTCTTCCGGACGGATCCTGCCGGATACTCGCCGGAGCCGACCCCAACAAAGACCAGAGTTATTTCCTGTGCCAGCTCAGCCAGGAGCAGCTTTCCGCGGCAATATTTCCGATCGGAGACATCTGCAAGCCTGAAGTCAGGCGTCTTGCCAAGGAAGCCGACCTCCCGTCAGCAGACAAAAAGGACTCTCAGGGAATATGTTTCGTGGGGAAAGTTGACCTCCCCGTATTCCTTCAGCAAAAACTCGAGTCCGTGGAGGGCGATGTCGTGGAAGTCTTCGACAGATACTACGAAGACAGCGACAAGTACAGACATGACATGGAACTGCTCAGCCACCCAGGCACTCTCTCGGACGGTGACCTTATGGAGCTTTCCACGCCGCTGGACTACTCCGACATCAAATTCGAGACAGAGACTTACCGCTCCGGAAAGAAACACATCAAGAAGACAAGATACAAGGCCAACCCGTGGGGAGAAGTCATCGGCAGGCACGAAGGAGCCCAGTTCTACACCAACGGACAACGCAAAGGGCTTGCCATAGGCGGGCACAAAGAGCCGCTGTTCGTAATCCATACCGACATAGCACGAAACACCGTGTTCGTAGGAGAAGGAGAACACCATAAGGGACTCTCGCGCAGCTGCCTGTGGATTGCCCCCGAAGAGATTCACTGGATACGTCCGGAACTTGCGATGGGAATCGGCGAGCAGCGCTGCTACAAGGTACGCATACGATACAGACAGCCCCTTCAGGACGCCACGCTCCTAATGAGGGAAAGCGGACTTTTCGTACTCTTCGACACCCCACAGAGGAGTATTACCCCGGGACAGTTCTGCGTATGGTACGCCCCTGACTCAGAAATGGTCGGAAGCGGCGTAATCTAACCTTCCAGGACAGAAGCGGCGCAGGCTACAGCCACATTGATGCCGTCCATCGCACTGGATACAATTCCTCCGGCATACCCGGCACCTTCTCCGCACGGATACACTCCCGGAATGGACACATACTCATAAGACTCGGAGTCCCTGGGTATGCGCACCGGGGAGGAAGTTCTGGACTCCACTGCAAGAAGCAGAGCCGCATTGGTATAATAATTCCTCATTTTGACCCTCGGGAAGACTTTCTGCAGCCTCGAAGCCACCATTTCAGGAAGAAGGGTGTGCAGCGGGGCGCTGACCACTCCCGGATGATATGAGGTCTCCGGCATGGTCTTGGAGATTTTCCCCAGGCAGAAATCCTCCATTCTCTGGGCAGGAGCGGCCATAGGATTGGCGGCCCCGGCACCAAGGCTGAATTTGTACATATCGGATTCCACCTTGTGCTGAAAGTCCATCATTTTCAGGGGGCTGTCACCCGGAACATCTTCCGGTTCGACCTGCACCACCACTCCGGCATTGGCAAATTTGCCCGTTCGGCCGGAATTGGACATACCGTTGAGCACAATTGTCTCCGGCTCGGTAGATGATGGCACCAGAATGCCTCCCGGGCACATGCAGAAAGAGAATACACCCCTGCCGTCCACCTGCTCCACAAACGAATATTCCGCTGCCGGCACACCTGGTTTCCACTGACCGTGATACTGGCACCAGTTGATCTTCTCCTGCGGATGCTCCACCCTCACTCCCATGGCGAACCCTTTTGCCTCAAGAGCGCCTCCGGATGAGAGCAGCATCTCATAAATATCTCTGGCTGAATGACCTGTAGCAAGAATAACCCTGCGACCGAAGTACTGTTTCCCGTCCGAAGACTCGACCTTGAACCCCTCCTCAGGATTGCCACAGACAGCGGTAACCTTGGTACTGAAGTGATACTCTCCGCCTTTCGTCTCAATAAACTTGCGTATATTCTCCACTATCACAGGCAGTTTGTCCGAGCCGATATGAGGATGCGCGTCGATGAGAATATCCTTGGACGCCCCGAACTTCACAAGCAGATGCAGAATTTCACGTATGTCTCCGCGCTTTGTCGAGCGGGTGTAGAGCTTTCCGTCCGAGAAAGCACCGGCGCCGCCTTCCCCGTAGCAATAGTTGGACTCCGGATTGACCGTTCCCTCACGGGAAAGCCTGGCCATATCGATCTTGCGTGCATGAACATCCTTGCCGCGCTCGAGAACCACCGGACGAAGTCCCAGCGATATAAGCTTCAGGGCAGCGAACATTCCTGCAGGACCGGCACCCACCACAATCACCACAGGGGCATCATGGACATCCCCGAATTCCGGAAGCGAATACGGCTCATAATGGTCCTCAGGGCCATAAGCTTCGTACTGATAACGCCATACAGGCTCCTTACGGGCATCGATAGAGCGCTTCTTGAGCACCCATTTCATCCCCGAGGCCTTGGCCTCAATCTCCTTGAGCCTGGGCTCCCTTGTGAGAGGACATACTATCTCGAATGTCTTCATCGGCTTAGAAATCTGAAATTCTTGAGACAGGGGCCACGTCAAGCGGAGCACGCTCCCCGGCAAGATAATGATAATATCCTGCTATGGCTATCATAGCCGCATTGTCAGTAGTAAACTTAAACTCAGGAAGATACGTATTCCATCCACGCTTGCGTCCCTCTTCCTCTATGCGGGTTCTCAGTCCGCTGTTGGCCGACACTCCGCCTCCGATTGTAATCTCCTTGATTCCGGTCTGCTTGGCGGCCTTGATAAGCTTGTCCAAAAGTATGTCTATCAGCGCCTTCTGGAATGATGCGCAGATATCTTCCTTGTTTTTCTCCATAAACTCCGGATCCTTGGCCATCTCGTCTCTGACGAAATACAGAAGAGAAGTCTTTATGCCGCTGAAGCTGTAGTCAAGTCCCGGGATATGCGGCTTGGCAAACTTAAAGCGCTGCGGGTCACCTTGCTTGGCGAGCCGGTCCACTATAGGACCTCCCGGATATCCAAGCCCCATCATCTTGGAGCATTTGTCGAACGCCTCTCCTACGGCATCATCTATGGTCTGGCCGAGAATCTCAAAATGCAGAGGGTCGTCCACTCTCACAATCTGGGAATTGCCTCCGCTCACAAGCAGGCACAGATAAGGGAATGACGGCTCCCGCGCAGGCTTGTCCGGCTGCTTTACGAAATTGGCAAGGACATGTCCCTGAAGGTGATTGACCATCACAATAGGGATACCAAGCGAGATCCCGAGAGCCTTGGCGAATGACGTACCCACCAAAAGGGAGCCCAGAAGCCCCGGTCCGCGGGTAAACGCTATGGCCGTAAGCTCCGATTTGTCCACACCGGCCCTTGAAAGCGCCTCGCTCACCACAGGGACGATATTGAGCTCGTGTGCACGGGAAGCGAGTTCCGGCACTACACCTCCGTATGTCTTGTGAACATCCTGACTGGCTATCACATTGGACAGCAATACACCGTCCTTGATGACGGCTGCAGAAGTATCATCGCAGGATGACTCTATGCCAAGTATTATGTCTGCCATATCTATATTGTTAAAGCCCGCAAATTTACGAATAAATTCCTATATTTGTATGATTGGTATATGAAGAGGATGCGCTCATACATAGTGGCGAGAATTGCCGGACTGCTGGTAGTCGCGGTGATGGCTCTCGTGTATGCCGTACAGACCCCGAAAGTCCAGACACGCCTGAGCAGAATGGCGGTGGAAAGATTTCAGGAAGCGTTCGGAGGCACGCTGACATACGGAGAATTGGGAATTCTTCCATCCGGAGCGCTTGTCCTCAAGGACGCACTGCTGCTCGACAACGAGCCATACACGGAAGACGAGTTCGACCGCGGCTGGAGAAGAGCGGACACCGTTTTCTATGCCAGGAGCATAAGTGCCACATTCACCCTTCGCACCCTGTTCGAGAAAAAGGGCCTGCATTTCGGCAAGGTTGACATCCACGACGGATATTTTCACCTTACAACCGAGCCGGGAGAATATTCCACCAACATCACCCGTATCTTCAGAATCAAGTCCGAGGACACGGAGCGGACCATAGGTCCCGATATATTCGATATCCGGAAAGCAAATATCCACAGCTTCCGGTACAGGATGAACAATTTCAATAAAAAGAGCAGCTGGGAAGCGGAGCAGCCGTCCATAGATTACGATGACGTGGATGTCTGTTTCAGCGCTACAGCAAGCCGGCTCAGATTCAGCGGAAGCCGTATGTACGGCAGGATGGATTCGTTCCGGGCCAAAGAGAAATCAGGATACGCGATAGACGAGCTGAGCGGAAGTTTTGCCGTCGGACTGGGTAAGACAGAGATCCAAAACCTCCATTTCAGGGACAGCTGGTCCGACCTCAGACTCAAGCGGTACACCATGACATACGACAACCCTGAGTCTTTCTCGGAATACATCGAAGAAGTGCGGATGACGGCGGATTTCAGGCCGAGCACCGTAGCCATGAAGACCGTTTCCTACTTCGGAGGAGTCTTCCCGGACAACAAATCAGTAATAGAAATAAAGCAGGGACACTTCGAAGGGTATGTCAACGACTTCAGCGTGGAGGCATTTGACTTCAAAGACTCGTTCAGCGGAATCGGAGGCAGAATCAACTGCCGGCTCACCGGTATTCCGGAAGTGGCTGACATGCTCACTGACATAAAAGTCAACAATATGGAATTCACGCTCTCCGGTCTCGCGAAGTTCCTGCACGGATTCCATGCCGACCTTCCGAAGGATTTCCATAAAATCGCAAGAGGATGCACATTCAACCTCACCGCCTCCGTTTCCGGTCCAATCAGCAGGCTCAAGGCCAAAGGAACTGTAACTTCCAAAGCCGGAGATCTGGCACTCTCGGCGGACCTCCGCAATCTTCTGAACTCCGGGAGAAACATGGAAATAGGCGGCAGCCTCACTGCGTCATCCATCGACCTGTACAGGTTTACAGGCAATGCTGAACTGGGGAAATGCAGCTTCCATTCGGACCTGAGCACCGTGCTGAAAAAAGGCATTCCAGACATCAACGTGGACAGCCTCTCGATAAGCCGGCTCGAAGCTTTCGGATATAACTACTCGAATATCAGCGCTAAAGCCAGCGTACAGAACGGCAGGGCCAGGGTACAGATGGAAAGCACCGACCCGAATCTGACCTTCCACATAAAGGCCATGGCAGACCTTGCGCCCGAGATGGCCATCCGGAGTTATTCCATTGACGGAGCCATCGACAACGCTGACCTATACGCCCTCAATATCGACAAACGCGGCCTTTCCAAAGTAGCGATGACTCTGAGCGGAGACTTTACCGGAAGGGACGGGTTCTTGTATGGCAACGCCACCTTAGGAGAGGTTACCTTGGAGAACAGCATGGCCAAAAACAATATCGGGAATCTTGCTTTAAGGGCATATAGGCTCGCAGACGAGCAGTTCTTCACCATGGACTCCCCTTTTGCCAGTTTCAAGCTGTGCGGCACCAACGGATTTGCAGACATTGCAGACGATGTGATGAATATCACCCTCCGCAAGGAGCTTAGCGCCCTGTATCAGGACATCGGCCCGGTGAGCGAAACCTGCGGCCATTACGGACTGGACCTTCGCCTTCTCGACTCCAGAAAGCTGTTCGCTTTCTTTGTACCGGGGCTCTATGTGGCGGACAGCAGCTCCGTCAAAATCGACATCGACAGAAACGGCATCATGTACGGCACCGTAAATTCACCAAGGGTAGCGTACCGGGGCACTTACATCAGAAACGCCGTGCTCAGCTTCGACAACGACGACAACGGACTGTTCGTGCATCTGTACGGAGACAACCTCCGATCAGGGAAACTCGAAATGCGCAAACCGCGCCTCAACGCCATGGCGGACGACAACAACCTCAGCCTCTCCATGAACTTCGACAAGGTGCCGGGCATCTCGGAAGGAGGCGATTTCCTGATAAACGGAATGTTGTACCGGGATTCCACCAACACCCTTGTAGTCAAGGCTCATCCTATGAATTCTTACCTCTCCGCAGGAGAGACAATCTGGAATATCGGAGAATCCGACATAGCCATAAGGGAGCACGACCTGTTCGTGGATAATTTCATCATACGCAGCGGCAAGCAGTCCATTACCGTGGACGGAGGCATCTCAAGAGACCGAAAAGACACCCTGTTCCTCAATGTGTCCAACTTCGACCTCGCGCATGTGGATGAATTTCTGCCAAGAAAATACGGCCTCAAAGGCACTCTTGACGGAGGAGCCTTCCTGAACTCCGAATTCGGAAAGGCCCTCGGCATGCTGGCTGACATGAAAGTGGATTCCCTGCAGATAGGCGGAGTGGATGCGGGCAATTTCCAGTTCACCGCCATCCTTGAAGACCAGGGAGAGGATGTGGCGATATTCCTGCGAAACGAAATTGGCGGCCGGGACGCATTCTACGGCAACGGCCTCTACTATATGGACGACGGAAGAATGGACATTACCGCAAACCTCAACAGATTCCCGCTTGGCTCGGCTCAGGTGTTCCTTGACGACATATTTGACCGTGTGGACGGAAGCGTAAGCGGCAGGCTGCGAATCCAGGGACCGCCGAACCGTCTCTCCACCTCAAGCCGCAACTTCCGCGTGGAGGACCTTATTCTCAAGGTCGGGATGACGGGGGTTGAATACACCGTCAACGGACCGCTGCAACTTGACAATTCCGGAATACGCTTCAATGACCTGTCCATACGGGACAACGAGAACGGAAGCGCCACGTTCAGCGGCGCACTGATGTTCGAGAACTTCCAGAATTTCAGGCTCGACTCCAGACTCGACCTCTCTTCCATAAAGGTTCTGGATGCTCCGGAAGGCAATAACCGTCCCGTCTATGGCCTGCTTCGAATGGGAGGAAGCGCCACTATAAGCGGGCCGCTGAATACTCTTGGAATAGACGGAAACATATACACGGTAGGCAACGGACACATCCACGCCCTTACTGACGGCATAGCGGGCTCTTCAAGCAGCAATCTGCTCACATTTACCCAAAAGCAGGAAGAACTTGACCCGTATGAAGAAATGATGAGAACCGTCAGTCCACAGAAGACAGCAAAATCAGACATCTACATACGAGCCGACTTAGGCATCAATCCGGGGATTAAAGCCTTCATAGAGATAGACAAGAACGGAGGCAACATGGCATCGTTCAGCGGACTGGGAAACATCTCGCTGGCAATCCGTCCGTCAAAGGCGATTTTCAACCTCAACGGAGACTTTATCATCAGTGAAGGAAACTATCAGTTCGCCATCCCGGGTATCGTCTCCAAGGAATTCACCATACAGAACGGAAGTTCGGTGAAATTCGGAGGTCCGCTTATGGACACGGAACTGGACGTCACCGCCAATTACAACCTCAAGACTTCCATCGCTCCGCTGATGCCGGATACGAAAAACGACGGCATCAAGAGGGCCGTGGAGTGCGGTATAATCATAGGCGACAGACTCCGGAATCCGAGCATCAAATTCAGCATCAATGTGCCGGACCTCAACCCTACGACCAGATCGCAGGTAGAAGCGGCACTGGCTACGGAAGACAAGCTTCAGAAGCAGTTCATGGCACTTCTTCTGATGGGATCGTTCATCCCTGACGAGAGTTCCGGAGTGTTCAACGGCAGCGACGTGCTCCTCTCCAACGTCACCGGACTCATGGCCAACCAGCTGAACTCCATTCTTCAGAAACTCGATATTCCGCTTGACGTAGGTATCGGATATCAGGGCCTCTCTGACGGCAACAACGTATTTGACGTGGCTATCTCCACCCAGCTGTTCAACGACAGGGTCATCGTGGGCGGAAGTGTAGCCAACAGAAAGTACAACAACGCCCGCAATTCGGATATGATAGGAGACCTCGACATCCAGATCAAGCTCGACCCGGAAGGCAAGTTCAGGTTCAACCTCTTCTCGCATTCGGCAGACGAGTATTCCAGCTACCTTGACCTGTCCCAGCGCAACGGAATGGGTGTGAGCTACCAGAAGGAATTCGGCAAATTCCGCGAGTTGCTCCGCAGCCTGTTCGGGCCTGACGACACCGAAGAAACTCCGAATACTGCAGCAAAGGAACAGACAATAATTAGAATTGAAAATGACAAAATACAAAGGGAAACTATATCTGATACCGGCGCCGCTGGGAGATAACCCGGTGGAAGAGGTCATACCGGCACATGTGCTGAATGCCGCATGCGCCCTGAAATGCTTCGTGGTGGAAGAGTTGCGGACCGCACGCCGCTTCCTGTCCAAATATGGGCTGAAGGGGCATATTGACGAGATAGATTTCCATGAACTGAACGAGCACACCGGGCAGGATGACGTCCGGGCACTGCTGGAACTGTTCGCAGATGCGGATGTGGGATTGATGTCGGAAGCCGGGCTGCCGGCAGTAGCCGATCCCGGAGCACGGCTGGTGGAATTGTGTCATGAGAATGATATAGAGGTGGTGCCTATGGTGGGACCGTCCTCTCTTATGATGGCCCTTATGGGTTCCGGGCTCAACGGGCAGTGCTTCGAATTCTGCGGCTATATCCCGGCCAAGCCCGAACAGCGCAGACAAGCCCTCAAGACGCTCGAAAAGCAGTCCCGCGCCGCCCACAGGAGTGAAATTATCATCGAAACGCCATATCGCAACGATTCCATGCTCGCTGATATGCTGGAGGTCCTGTCGCCCGACACCCGCATCTGCATCGCCGCTGACATCAGTCTTGAGACCCAATTCATACGCACCCGCAAAGTGTCGGAGTGGCGCAAATCCCCGATGACCGTCGGGAAACGTCCCTGTGTATTCATAATACTCGCATAATCGATGAAAATAGCATTTCTTACTCTCGGCTGCAAGCTGAACTACGCTGAGACATCCACATACGAAAGAGGTTTCAAGGAGGCCGGGCTCGAAGTGGTGCCATGGCAGCAGAAAGCCGACATATACCTTGTGAATACCTGCTCGGTCACCGCAACTTCCGACAGCAAATCGCGCAACCTGATACGTAAGGTGCATCGGGTCAATCCTTCGGCAAGAATCGTGGTGACAGGGTGCAGCGCCCAGCTAAGGCGGGAAGAGATAGAGCGCATCAGCGGCGTGACCCGCGTATTCGGAGCGGAAGAGAAATCCCTTGTCGTAAGCGAGACTCTCCACGGAGGCGCAGTCCCGGGGACGGACATTCCCCGCGTATTCGGAGCCTACAGCACTGGAGAAAGGACCCGTTCGTTTCTGAAAGTGCAGGACGGGTGCAACAATTTCTGCAAATATTGTACAGTACCATACGCCAGAGGCCGCAGCCGCAACATTCCAATAAGCGAATGTGTGGAAAATGCCCGGAAAATAGCATCCGAGGGAATAAAGGAAATAGTCCTTACCGGAGTCAATACCGGTGATTTCGGGCGAACCACCGGCGAGTCCTTTCTGGACCTTCTGAAAGCCCTGAACGATGTGGACGGCATAGAAAGATACAGGATTTCCAGTATAGAGCCCAACCTCATCACGGAAGAGATAGTGGATTGGATAGCTTCCGGGACCAAGTTCCAGCCGCATTTTCACATACCGCTCCAGACCGGGGCCGACAGCCAGCTCGAAGCCATGGGAAGACACTACGACACGGCATTCTTCAGAGGCAGAATCGACTATATCCGCTCCAGGATGGAAGCGCCGGGCCGTCCGAAGGTGTTTTTCGGGATAGATGTGATGGTCGGACTTCCGGGCGAAAGCGAAGAGCTTTTCCTGCAGACCAAAGAGTTCATAGAATCCGTAAAGCCGGCGTTCATCCACGTATTCCCCTACTCCAAAAGGCCGGGAACACCTGCGGCGTCAATGCCGGGACAAGTGAGCGAAGAGGAGAAAAAAAGCAGAGTGGCGGTTCTGGAAGAATTGTGCACCAGACTCCACGAAGAGTTCGTGGAGGAGAACAGAGGCGTCGCCGAGAAAGTGCTTTTCGAGTCCGCCTGCAAAGACGGCATGATGGAAGGCTATACGGGCAACTATATCCGCGTCAGAAGGCCTTACGACAAATCCCTTGTCAACACCATAGTGGACATCACCCTATGACAAGCCCGTCATAGGCCGGATGAACATGCTCCGGAAGCATCTTGCAGAAATCCTCGTACCGAGGAAGAAGATGCGAGATATGAGTGATATAGGACTCCTTAGCCCCTACCCTCTCGAAGAAATCAAGACACTGCTGAAGTGAGGGATGGGAACGGTGCTCGTCTATCTTGACACATCCGAGAGTAATGCAGTCCAGACCCTCCAGTTTGGCGTATTCACTCTCATCAATATGCTTGATGTCAGTAAGGTAGGCAATGTTCCCGAACCTGTATCCAAGCACGCTAATCTCATTCGTGCTAAGGTGCCACCCCTGGATAGGCACTACCTCCGCCACTGCATCAGCAGCGGACTCCGGAGCGTAATGTCTGTACCCGAAACCCTTTTCCCACACCAGTACCTCTTCGTTGGCGTTGGAATGGACCTTGAACGGTGCTACAGAATCCAATATGTGCACCCTCCATTCCGGAGAGCCGGGATACTTGGTCTGGGCAAACGCATACGAATACTCTTTCTTGAGAGAATCCACCACGTATTGCTGGCAATAGATATTGACCGGATGATGCTCAAGAAGATTAAACGCACGGATGTCGTCCAGTCCGCCGGTATGATCCTTATGATTGTGTGTCAGCAGAATGGCATCAAGGTGTCTCACATTGCTGCGAATCATCTGATATCTGAAGTCCGGACCGGCATCCACAAGTATTGTAAGTCCGCAATATTCGACAAGAGCGGAAGACCGCAGACGCTTGTCTCTTGGATCTGTAGATTTGCACACAGGGCAGTCACATCCTATCATCGGCACGCCCTGTGATGTGCCTGTTCCCAAAAAAGTAAGTTTCGCTTTCATCAAATGTCAAAGATACGCAAAAAACTCACGACTTGTCCACAAATTTGTCATATCGTGAGCGTTCGTCCTGCGACAAGGATTTGGACCTTATGCTCCGGCATACGTCGCATTGTCCGCAATCCGTGCTCTCGTTCTGTCCGAAATACTTCAGAAGAAATCTTGAGCGGCACTCGTCAGTCTCGGAAGCATATTCCACCATAGCCTGCGTGCGGCGGATAAAATTGTCCTTAAGGAAATTGTATTTCCCCGGCTGGAGGTCCAGGTTGCCGGGCATGAGCCTGCCGTGATGAAGGAAAATCACACTGTCGTGGGATGCCGGCACATATTTGATAAGGTGCAGAACTGAAAGACTATAGAGGAGCTGTCTTAACGACGGGACGGACACACCGCACTGCCGGGAAAGATATTCCTCGTCCACAGGTACCGAAAAAGAGAATATTCCGGGATACTTCCGTATCATGAGTTCCAGCAGCCGCTCCTGCATGGCATCCTGAAATTCAAAATCATACAGAGCCTTACGGTCAATCAGGATTTTCACCCTCGTGGCGATATCCACATCCTCGCTGTAGCTGAGATGGTCCGACATCTCCAGATATTTGACCGCATAGAGCACTTCAGTCTGCTTCAGGGAGAAATGCTTGCAGAAAAGCGGGATATCGAATTTCAGCTGCGCCCCCATGCCCTGCTCGTAGGGTATCTGGGAGAATATGTGTATCTTCTGATATATGTCCTCTATATATTCCGGACTCGGGAACGATAGCTTGGTGAGCATCCCGATTCTTCTGATATCCGACGAATTCCACACCAGCACAGCCCATGACCGCTGCCCGTCACGACCTGCTCTTCCTGCCTCCTGAAAATACGATTCCAGGCTGTCGGCAAGGCCAAGGTGCACCACAAATCTCACGTCAGGCTTGTCAATTCCCATCCCGAATGCATTTGTGCACACCATCACGCGAATCTCCCCCTTCTTCCAGGCCTCCTGACGCTCCGCCCTCGCAGAGGGACTCAATCCGGCATGATAGAAAGAAGCGCTGACCCCTTGAGAGATAAGAAGGGAGGATATTTCCTCGCACTTGCCGCGACTCCGCATATAGACAATCCCGGAGCCGGGCACCGACCGGCACACGTCAAGAAGTTTGCCGAACTTATCCTCGCACTTGCGTACCACATAAGTAAGGTTGGGCCTCTCAAAGCCGCTGCGCAGTATCTTGAACCGTGAGCGCGAGCGCTCCCTCTGACTCTGCGTCCCCTCAGGGATAAGTTTCTCCACTATGTCCTGCACCACCTGCGGAGTAGCCGTGGCGGTAAGAGCTATCACCGGAGCCTGTACAATCTTTCTTATATCTGAGATGTGCAGGTAATCCGGTCTGAAATCATATCCCCACTGGGAAATACAGTGAGCCTCATCCACTACTATATAGCTTATTTTCAGCACATCCAAATAGGAGCGGAACAGCTGCGTAGAAAGACGCTCCGGAGAGATGTACAGGAACTTGAAATCCCCGTAGGCGGCGTTGTTAAGCGCAAGGTCTATCTCCCGTCTTCCCATTCCAGCATATACGGCAAGAGCCTTTATCCCCCGCTGTTCGAGATTCTGCACCTGGTCTTTCATCAGAGCCACCAAAGGCGTAACTACCAGAGCGATACCATCTTTCATCAAGGCCGGGACCTGAAAGCACACCGACTTCCCTCCTCCGGTGGGAAGTATGGCAAGAACATCATCTCCGGCAAGCGCTGAAGTGATGATTTCTTCCTGCATGGGCCGAAACGAATCGTAGCCCCAATATTCTTTCAATACCTCTGTAGCAGTCATAACGCAAATATAATACTCAGGCGTGAAGAAAAAAAATGTCGCAGACCCGTTTCCGGATCTGCGACATATAATATAAGTCAAGCGGACAAGCCGTTAGTTGTTGCCATAGTCAGGAGCCGGACCCTGTGGACCTTCAGGATTCTGCGGGCCCTGTGGGCCTTCCGGGTTCTGAGGACCCTGAGGACCTGACTGCTGTGCAGCCTTGGCCATATCTTCGGAAGCTGCATGCCAAGCAGCCTCAAGCTCAGAATTGTACCTGTCGATATCAGCGATATTCTTCTCGTCCACGGCTTTCTTCAGACCGTCGCAAGCGCTCTCGATGGCACTCTTCTTCTCTGCAGGAATCTTATCGCCATATTCCTTAAGGTTCTTCTGGGTCTGGAAGACCATTGCATCTGCATTGTTGATCTTGTCAACCCTTTCCTTCTCAGCCTTGTCGGCCTCCTCGTTGGCCTTGGCCTCATCACGCATTCTCTTGATCTCCTCATCACTCAGACCGCTTGAAGCCTCGATACGGATGTGCTGCTCCTTGCCTGTAGCCTTATCCTTGGCTGACACACTGAGGATACCGTTGGTATCGATATCGAATGAAACTTCAATCTGAGGTATTCCACGCGGAGCCGGAGCGATTCCATCAAGATGGAAGACACCGATCTGCTTGTTGTCCTTAGCCATTGGACGCTCGCCCTGAAGGACGCGTACCTCTACTGAAGGCTGGTTGTCAGCTGCAGTGGAGAATACCTGCTCCTTGTGTACAGGAATGGTAGTGTTGGCATCGATGAGCTTGGTCATCACGCCGCCGAGAGTCTCGATACCGAGAGAAAGCGGAGTAACGTCGAGAAGAAGCACGTCCTTCACGTCACCGGCAAGCACACCACCCTGAATAGCAGCACCGATAGCCACTACCTCATCCGGGTTGACGCTCTTGTTAGGCTCCTTGCCGAAGAAGTTCTTGACAAGTTCCTGAACCTTAGGAATACGGGTTGAACCACCCACGAGAAGAACTTCATCAATATCGGATGCATTCAAATGAGCATCTGCAAGCGCCTTGCGGCATGGCTCGATGGAGCGTTGGAAGAGGTCGTCGCACATAGCCTCGAACTTGGCTCTGGTAAGAGTCTTTACCAAGTGCTTAGGCATACCGTCAACTGCTGTGATATAAGGCAGGTTGATTTCTGCGCTGGAAGCGTTGGAAAGTTCGATCTTGGCTTTCTCGGCTGCCTCTTTAAGACGCTGAAGCGCCATAGGGTCCTTCTTGAGGTCCAGTCCGCCGTTCTCTGTGGCGAACTCCCTTGCAAGCCACTCTATGATAGCGTGGTCGAAATCATCACCTCCGAGGTGAGTATCACCGTTGGTGGACTTAACCTCGAACACACCGTCGCCGAGCTCAAGGATGGAGATATCAAAGGTACCGCCACCGAGGTCATATACGGCTACCTTCATACTCTTGTTCTTCTTGTCAAGACCATAGGCAAGCGCTGCAGCCGTAGGCTCGTTGATGATACGCTTAACATCAAGACCGGCAATCTTACCGGCTTCCTTGGTAGCCTGACGCTGAGAGTCTGAGAAGTAAGCAGGAACTGTGATGACGGCTTCAGTGACATCCTGACGGAGATAGTCCTCTGCAATCTTCTTCATCTTCTGAAGAATAATGGCGGAAATCTCCTGCGGAGAATACTGACGGCCGAAAATATCTACTCGAGGAGTATCGTTGTCACCGCGCACTACGGTATAAGGCACGCGGGATGCCTCATTGCTTACCTGGCTGTATGTCTCACCCATAAATCTCTTTATGGAGAACACTGTATTCTTAGGATTGGTAATAGCCTGACGCTTGGCAGGGTTACCGACTTTACGCTCGCCGTTCTCGGTGAACGCAACTACTGAAGGGGTGGTTCTTGCACCCTCTTCATTGATAATGACTGTAGGCTGGTTGCCTTCCATTACGGACACACATGAGTTTGTGGTACCGAGGTCGATTCCAATAATCTTTCCCATATCTTAATACTTTTTAAATTTCACTTCATTCTGTCCGTCATCTCTGACGGCACGCTTCTGATTATATCAAAACATTTGCCAAAAGACAAATAGTGACATTTTGTCACGCACAGGGTACGGAGGCTGGCAGGGTGCCGATGTTGGCGCATGGTGCTGAGGCTGACGCAGGCAATGCTCTCCCCTTTTCTGACATTTGCAAAATTCGGTGCCAGAAAGGGCCTCCTCTGTACTTTCCTGATTTAGGTTGACTCGGGTTTATAGATTATTACTGGTATAA
>SAMEA104315429__coassemble_282_pt1 | contig 68344 bp, 62 predicted proteins | sample SAMEA104315429__metabat2_high_PE_047 | metagenome-assembled genome bin SAMEA104315429 (sample SAMEA104315429) | gut metagenome | biome: Monkey gut; feature: monkey-associated habitat; material: faeces | place: China | collected 2013 | reverse complement strand
AATCATTCTTGACCTTGACATCGCCGGGTTTGAAGGTATCGGAGACACCAAGGCCGTAAAGAACGGCTGGGCTGCCGGAGACAAGCTCAACCTGTGGTTCGACGACTGGAACTATGCCGCGCAGGAGAACAATCCGACCCCGGATCTTGTTATCACCTACGACGGGTCGAAATGGACTGCCGGCAAACTCGCCGCCGGCCGGAGCCTCAAGTCAAGCGGAAAGTTCTCGGTCTTATATGAGGGTGGCAATGACTTGTCCGCAAGCAATTCTTATTGGCATTTGGGCAACCAGTTCTTTGTATATCCTGCACAGTGGGTAGCTGAAATAGGAGAGAGGGTGAATTATTATCACATGATCTGCCGTAAGGAAAATGTCGGCTACACCTATTCGGGCAACAAGTTGACGGCGGTCATTGCGGACTGGAATATGCCTTCTGCATTCAAGGTCTTGGTGAAGGGGCTGGATCCTGCGGCGGCCGGTGACTATGCTCTCCAGACTGTGGATGTTACAATCCCGGGAGCGGAAAAGTATCCTAGTACTTTCGGCGGATTCTGTGTCAAGCCCGGATCAGAGTTCCCTGAATTTTTGAATACCGGTGGAGGCTACAAGGGCGGTGTCGGCGGAGTTCCGGATGCGGATGGGGTCGCTTTTTATTATAATAGCTGCGACTTTAACAATGCTACTGTCGAGTTCCGTCTTTTCAAGAAGGACGCGGACGGGAATTTCGTGAGGACAGCCAGCGCGCCTCAATTCACCGGCAAGACGCTCAAGACGGATGGCAATAGTATTAAGGGAATCGTTATCGACAATAGCAAGTTCAAGTAGTTCGCTTCGCTGGATGTAACAGCTGAGACTCCTAAAGAGTCGCTATGAAAAACGAGGGTGTATTCTAAGACATTTCCAAGGAATACACCCTCTTTTTATGTCTGCTCACCTCCGAACGGGGGCTGTTGTTATGTTTATAGTGTTACGCTATGAAACTTATTTTCCAACTCCTTCATACGCACAATTAGATCATTGAATGACGGCTTTTGCCCAAAGATCATTGCGGAGCTCATCGTGTTGTAGTCGGTTTCCCAGATTTTGACAATGTCAGGGCGAGGCACCAAGATTATCCTGCTTCGGATGTCGGGCGTATAATCTACTTCTTTTACGCTTGTGAAAATTTCTCGGTGGTGCCGGATGGATTCCCAAAGTGCGTCATCTCTGATGGCAGCTTGTGCAAAATCCTCGTCCATCATCTTTGAAAGGTCATAGAGATGCCTTGACTTCCTCCCAGCATTCATTCCGTGTCCTTCCACGGAGAATAGTTCGTGTATCAGAAATGCTTTTTCCAAAAAAGTCTTGGACGCCAATGCTGTTGAGACGTTGCTGTTGATAAGAGATGTCTGGATATTCGGGAAAAGCTTTTCAACCATACTGTGAATTTGAGCCGGAGTGTTTGGCTCAATGAGTGAACGCGCCCCCATCTCAATCATAACTAAAGGAGAGAGATAGTTTAATGGCTCCGCCCAGACGCTTTTGTATTTTACATATATTTTTCTTGGCTCGGGATAGGTGTCATCACCGGCCCCATCAGGCTGGACTTCAATTGAGCATTCAGCGGCTAATCCGTATTGCTCTATAGCCGTCTGGAGTTGTGTGCTGAAAGTTTCTCTAACGAATACTGATGACGCTTTTCTCAGTTTTTTGATTTGTCTTTTTGTCAGGTCTCCTTCCAGCCCGAACAAGGTACGGTCTACTGCGAGGTCTATATCTTCGGAGAAACGTTCAATCAATCCCCAGACTTTGCTGAGTGATGTTCCCCCCTTAAAAATCAGGCTTTCGGCAATCGGGAGGGAAAAGACTATCTGGAGAATTGTCGTTACCCATATATCTTTTTCAATCGCTTGCGGAGGCAGCCCGTAATTTGCGGCAGTCTGTTGCAGGACCATACGCTTGTCTTCTGTCGGGAGTTTGAAATAATTATTCATAGGCGTTGATTACAATTTTTCTGATCCATACCGGCATAAGCTTCAAGTCTGCAAGTACGGATTCTTTGTCTTCTTGTCTCAAAAGTGTTTCAATTTGTTTAATCTGGTCTTCTGTGACGTTCTCTTTCTTTATTGATTTCAGTGCGGAGGTCACTAACATTGCAAGACGGTTCTGAAAGACAAGATTTTTAGGAGCTGTCTTTTTGAATGTGATTCCCCGTCCTTCTGAGATCTCAATGCTGCGGGATGGGCCGTCAGTCAGATAAACAAAGTTCATAGGAACTTGAGTGGAGAGTCCAAGTGCATTCAGTGCATATTCACCAGTAGGGACTATGCGAGCGTGTGTGCGTTCCGCCAGAGCATCTGCAATTTGCTCATACGATGGCTTGATTACGCCCAGTCCGAGTCTCGTGTCTATTTCAGGATAGCAATAGATTCCTTGAGCGACTCTGATGATTTCACCGGCTTTGGATAGGCGCAATAGTGCCTGTCTGATAGCTTCGGGGGTGCCCGTTCCGACAAAATCATCAGCAAAGAATATTTTTCCTCTGCCGAATGACCTTATTGTTGCTTCAATAGTCTGCGATGTGTTTTGCATAACAGTTAAATTGTCACAAAAATAAACAACTTTTGTGACAGTGCAAAATGTTTATTCATAAAATGCTAATTTACTCAATAGTTTTGAGGAGTTCATATCATACTTCTGAATAATGGGCTAGATTGCATATCGAAGGTGGATTCTTCGTTGCGTGTGTCAATGAGTCCGTCAAGGTTGTTGGCGAAGGGCCGTCCCTTTCTTGGGAACAAACAACCTGTCAGACAGCGCTTTTTCCATTTGGAGTAACCGGACTTTCTTGTCGATACCGCCCGCATAACCTGTGATGCTTCCGTTTGTTCCGACCACTCGGTGGCAAGGGATAATGAGCGAGATGGAATTGTGCCCTACAGCGCTGCCGACGGCCTGTGCTGACATCCGCTTCAACCCCTTATCCTTGGCAATCCGCGCAGCAATACCGCCATAGGTCATGGTCTGGCCGAATGGAATGGAAAGCATAATCTCCCAGACCTTCTTGCGGAAAGCTGAAGTGCGCATGTTCAGTTTGGGCGTAAAGTCCGGTGCCTTTCCGCTGAAGTAGGTGTCTAGCCAGCGGCAGGTGTCGTCGAAAACAGGGAGCCTCTTCACTTTATGCTCCTTGTCAAGGGTATCGGCAAAGTATCTCTGCCCGTCGAACCAAAGGCCGATGAGTGCTTCACCGTCGCTTGCGAGTGTTATTCCGCCTAGCGAGGAATCGTAATGCCAGGTATAATCCATTCAAATTCCGATTTATCTGTGCGAAGGGTGGTGGTTTCATCGAGTGTGTCCAGTTCGCCGATTATTGGAGAAAAAGTCAAATGAAATTGGCAAACACGGATGCTCCTACTACTGTGAGAATACCGCATACCACGATTGACAGACTGCTCATGGCGCCTTCTACCGGACCGATTTCCATGGCCTTGGCGGTGCCGACAGCGTGTGAACTGGCTCCGATGGCTATGCCTTTGGCTATTGGCTCTTCGACTCTGAAGAGTTTGAGTACGAAGTCTGCCAGGACATTGCCCAATACTCCGGTTATGACTATTACCACCACTGACAGAGATACGTAGCCTCCGAGTTCCTCCGTTACGCCCATGCCTATGGCCGTAGTTATGGATTTTGGCAGGAAAGTGACGTATGTAGCATGGTCAAAATGGAAGAGAACGGCAAGAAGCAATATGCAGACAAGGCTCGACAGTACTCCGGACAGCACCCCGACAAGCACCGCTTTCCAGTTCTTCTTAAGCAACTCAACCTGCTGATACAGAGGGACTGCAAGGCATATAGTCGCGGGAGTGAGCAGATAACTAAGGCTCTGGGCTCCTGCCTTGTAGGACTCATAACTTGTGCCTGACAGGAGCAGGAATGTAATGACCAGTATGATGGAGATTAGAAGTGGATTCATGAATGACAATCCGGTTTTTTTCTTGAGCCACACTCCTATCCAGTAAGATGCAAGGCTGATAAGTACGCCCACGAATACTGAAGACTCGAACAATTCTTTCATTTCTCCTTCCTCCCCTTTCTGATAACAGCCTGTGTTATTACGCCCGTAATGCCCATAACGGCTATTGTGCTTATGAGAGTTACTGCTACGTACGGTAACCATGACACCTTAACCATGTCCCATGAGTCAATTACCCCCACGGCTGGCGGAAGGAACATGATGGGCATTACGGCTATCAGAAAAGTGCTGGTCTCTCGTATGTCGCTTATTTTCACTATCTTGAACTCAAGTGCAAGGAAGAGCAGCACAATCCCATAGATACTTGCAGGGATGGGTAATGGCAGAAAAAAGTGCAACAGCTCTCCGAGAAATGCAAATGCCAATATTATCAGGAATTGGAAAAGATATTTCATAATCTGGCTGATTTTTCTATGTACAGGCTGATGATGTCCGCAGTTCCTTTCTCCCCCAAGCGGCAACTGTCTACGCACAGGTCATAGTCCTGTGCTGCTCCCCAAGTGTGTCCGGTGTAGTATTTGTGGTAGCTCGATCTGCAGTCATCCATCTTGCGGACCAGTTCTGAGGCTTCCCTGACACTTATATTTTCGGCTTCAGCCATGTTGCGGATGCGCTGCTCTCTGTCCCCTTTCAGGAATACTGATACAAGATCAGACCTATGGTCAAATATGACATTTCCGCATCGCCCCACCACTATACAGTCCATCTGGCCTATCATCGAGGAGAACGCCTCTCTGAAACGTGCCATAATGTCGCTGTTCTCCAGAAGAATGGAAAACTGAAGTTCGTCTGCCGGGCGTTCTTCGAAGAAATCCAGCATGTTGGCCTCAAGACCCTTATCTCGCGCCATGTCGAGTAAATTCTGTCTTGAAAATAAGGGCACTCCATACTTGTCTGACAGGAGTTTCCCTATATGAAGTGCGCCGCATCCGCACTGTCTTGCGATGGTGATAATCATGTTTTATAATAGTTTCTTTACTGCCTTGAACATTTTGTATGGCATATATCTGAATGGTGTATCGACCCATGTAGGGGTTTTCAGTATGGAACGCCTATAAGAGAACGCATCAAAACTTGCCTTCCCGTGATAGGCGCCAAGGCCTGAGTTGCCCACGCCTCCGAATGGTAGTTTTCCGTTGACAATGTGCATGATGGTATCATTGATACAGCACCCGCCGGACCAGGTGTGGCTCAGTATCGTATCGGTATTCGCGCACCCGAAATAGTAAAGGGCGAGAGGTCGTTCGCGGGAATTGACAAGCGATATGACCTCGTCGATTTCTTCGAAGTCGAGTACCGGGAAGATCGGACCGAAAATCTCTTCCTGCATTACCGGATCGGCGACGGTTACATTGCAAAGTATTGTAGGAGAGATGTATCGCTCTGCCCTATTTGTGCTTCCACCATAGAAAACGTCACCATTCGCGAGATAGGACTCGAGTCTTGTGAATGCTTTGTCGGACACAATCCTTGCAAAATGTCGGCTTGACTTTATCGCCCCGTCATATAATTGTTCGAACTGACCTGCCAATTCCCGTAAGAACTGTTCTTTAATCGCTGAGTGTACCAAAATGTAGTCCGGAGCGATACAAGTCTGTCCGGCATTGAGGCATTTTCCCCACGCTATTCTTCTGGCGGCAAGTTTTATATCAGCATCTTTATCGACTATGCAAGGACTCTTCCCTCCCAATTCCAAAACTACCGGGGTGAGATTCTTCGCCGCTGCCTGCATTACGGTGCGTCCCAGAGACGGGCTTCCGGTAAAGAATATTATATCCCATCGGAGAGCAAGCAGTTGTGCATTCACCGTGCGGTCTCCATTGACAATGGCGACATACTGCTCTGGGAAGGTCGTTGAAATCATCTCGGAGAGCACCTGGCTTACGTTAGGGGTGTATGGCGACGGCTTGAGCACAGCGGTGCATCCAGCTGCAATGGCGCCAATCAAAGGATTGAGCAGGAGTTGTACGGGATAGTTCCAAGGGGCTATGATAAGAGCGTTGCCAAGTGGCTGGCTTTCTATCCTGCTGCTGGACGGAAAAAGAGTGGCCGGAGTGGAGACGCGACGAGGCCTGGCCCAAGTCTCAAGGCGGCTCAGGGCATCACGCAGTTCGGCCTGTACAATGCTTATTTCGCACAGGAAACTTTCCTCCTCGGACTTATGAAGATCCATCCAGAGAGCTTCGTAAAGGGGATGTTCCCATTTGGAGAGAGCTTTCTGCAGCTTTTTCAGACTGTCTTTTCTGAATTTTATGTCCAAAGTGTTGAAACCGGAGAAGTAGTCACTTTGCGACTTGCGGATCTCAAGAATTCTTTCGGGAGCGGTATTTTCCATATTGCGGGGTGAAGGTTGTTATTCGGTCAAGCGCTTCGCCGTGACCATCATCTGGCCTTCCAGTTCGGAATACGGAACTGTAAAGGTCGGCCGTCCGGAAGCATAGGCCGCAATCTCGTACTCGTTGTAAATGAACGTGATTCCATCAGGGCCAAACAGAGGATCGCATTTCGGGAGAGGAAGGGTCCACGCATCCTCATCAAAAAGATACTCTTTGAGATTATCGGATGCGGAGAGGTTCCAATACTCCCTGAGGCCGTGGTCGATGCTCTTCTGCAGAGACTCGGCGTAAGGGTCAGGAGCCACTACATCCCATCCTATGCGGCGTCCGTCGCTTTTTCTGAAGGTCGCTCCTTTGTATATGGTGGAACCGTGGGCTCCTCCCATGTAGCTTGTCTGTGTGAAAAGATAAGTGAGATACCTGTCGCCTTCCGCTATTTTGTCAAAACTTATCTCGTCGAAGCACATGCTTTCGGCGTCAATTCCGGACGAAGAGAGATATTCTTCGAAAAATGATGACATGGAGTCGAAGTTCTTTCTCTGATAGAAGGCTGCCAGGGAGTCGCTCTCCGTAATGTCGCCCTCGTAGCCGCCACCCATTGATTCGCTGAAAAATTCGGCAACGACTCCATAGAGCTGCGAATCGTGTTTTACCGGGAGGTCATAGGCAATGCTTAGTCTGCCGGAGCGGCTTGACGTAGCTACAGAGTCCCTTGAGAAAGTCAGGTGTGCCTGACCGCTTGTATCTGTGCGGTTTACGCACGAGGAGGGAATGATGGCCAAAGCAATCAATGTCCCTAAAACTAAATGCTTTTTCATACTGCAAATATACAAAAGTCCCGCGATATGGTATCGTATTTGTAATCTGATAATTAAAAAGAAATACTGACAATATGACGACACACCACACTATCCGTTCTTCTTACGACAATCTCGGACTTGCAATGCTCATCAGCGAACCGTCGGGCACCCCAAAGGGCATCGTGCAGATTGTGCATGGAATGTGCGAACACAAAGAACGCTATATTCCGTTTATGGAGTATCTCTCCGATGCCGGGTATATCTGCATAATTCACGACCACCGCGGACACGGGGAATCCGTTATCAGCGAGGAGGACCTCGGGTATATGTACAAAGGTGGTTGGCAGGCACTTGTGGAGGATATACATTCGGTGCGCATGGAGGCGGAAAAGATGTTCCCTTCCCTGCCATATACCCTTATAGGACACAGCATGGGCTCCATGGCAGTGCGTTCATATACCAAGCGCTACGATGACACCATCGATACCCTTTTCGTCTGCGGATGTCCGAGTTACAACAATGCACGGTGGGCAGGCAGCATATTGGCCCATCTTACCGCTTTCTTCCGCGGCGGGCATTACCGTTCCCGTCTGCTCCAAAAACTTTCTTTCGGCACGTACAATAAGCCGTTTGCGAAGGAAGGGTACCCCAATGCATGGGTTTGCTCGGATCAAGACATTCTTGAGCAGTACCACAAGGACCCGCTGTGCATGTTCACGTTCACTGCCAACGGATTTGTCAATTTGCTAGCTCTGATGAAGGATTGCTACTCCCCTGAAGGGTGGAAAATGTCCAGAAAATACCTTCCGGTGCATTTTATTTCCGGAGCGGACGATCCGTGCCTTATTTCAGAAGCAGATATCAATAAGGCCGTTGCCCGTATGAGACAGGTCGGGTATGCGGACACGGATTTGAAATTGTTCCCGGGTATGAGGCATGAGATATTGAACGAAACCAACCGTAAGGAAGTGTGGGACTATGTCCTTGAACGTCTTCCACATGATTAATAATTGACATTTTGTCACAATAAAACAAATGCGTATGAAAGAAGGTACAATAATCGGACTTATCGCCGGTACAGCTATCGGCATAGCCATCGGGTCTTTTCTTTCCTCTGAGGAGGGAAAGCAGTTCCGTCGTGATGTGAAGGATAAAGTGTCCGAGCATCTGAAAAATCTTGAAAATGATTTTTGCGGAGGAGATGCGGAGGAAGATGTTTCCGAAGAGTCATGCAATACTGCTGAAGAGATATGAAACCGGACTTCATGAATTCTCTTGAGGACCTTGGCAAGAGTGCAACGGAATACGCCGACCTTAAAATCGACGATCTCAAGTTGCGTACAGCCAAAGGACTCTCTGTCACCCTCAACAAGATTATTCTCACCATATTGTTTCTTACCATAGTGGGGATAATCATCACGTCGGCGGCCTTTGGCGGCATATTGCTAATCGGTAAGTTGATCGGAAGTTATGCAGGCGGAGCTTTTATCGTGTCTGCGTTTTTTCTGGTGGTGTTGTTGATTTTATATCTGCTTCGCAATAAACTCTTCCTCAACTCGCTTGTCAGGATGTTTGTCCGTCTGTTTTTTGAAGATAAATGACATGAATTACCTTGATATCAAAGACTTGAAGTCCCTTGATGCGGCGCGTTCAGAGCTATCTTCAGAGCTTGTCCGCAAGAAGGCGGAACTTAACGGCAGATACCTTAATGCAAAGGCCTGCTTCTCGCCTGTCGCGCTTTTGGCTTCTTCCGTGAAGAGTGCCGCGCTGCACTTTCTTCCTATGGACAGCCTTGTGGTCGGTATGATGCGGTATTTTTTCGGAAGAAGAAAGAAAAGATAATGGAGCCCGGGGTCAGATGCCGCTACGGGTCAAGTAGTTGTGGCAGTATTGTCTCAAGTAAGACTTGAGCCCCTCCCCTTCCAGAATTTCAATCTCGTCCATAAGACCGCCTACAAAGCGTCCGGCGCCGCGCATGTTGCATATATCGGTTTCCAGGATCCAATGGTCATCCTCCTTATTCAACTGCCTCGCCGACAAGGGGAACTCCTCTACGAGAAGGTTTTTTGCCATAAAGCTGAGTTTCAGTCTGATGTGTTCGACATATTCTCCTGTCATGCGGAATATGTCTGAGGGCGATTTGTGGTGTTCTGATTCGCGGCTCCACCTCTCTTCCGTGATTTCGACTTCGCCTATCCGGGAAATTTTGAACAGTTTGTTGCGGCCATCTTCCGTGTCGAACGCCCATACGTCCACATAATCGGTCGTGAAGGCGAAGGGCTCCACGAGCCGGTCACGGACCGAATGTGAATGTCCGGACTCATATTGCCTGAGGATTGCTTTGTGGCCCTCCTTTATGGCTTTTCCAAGCAGTTCGACGTGCGTAGAGTTGCTCCTGCTGTCCACATAGTCTGCAATGCTTGTGGAGTCGTATATGGCAGAGAGTTTCTGCTTGAGATTGGACTTGAGGGTGTTCGACGGGATGAGCCTGTCTATCAGAGAATTGACAAGATACGCTTCTTCTTCGGAGAAATATATGAGATTGTCGATATCCACGCTTCTCGAAGGCATGCTGCTGAGCTTATAGACATCGGAGTGCAGCTTGGTCACGGCAAAGCCGGCGCTCTTGAGAGTGTCTATGTATCTATAAATGGTTCTTGGGGACATGTCAAGACGGTCTCCAAGTTCTCCGATACTGTAGTCCACATTGCCGGAGAGGAGCTGCATGAGCCTCAGCAGCCGTTCTATCTTAGGCTGGTCCATTACAGGGATTTTTCGTATTCGTCCAGAGCTTTGGACATCAGTTCGCGCCCCTTGTCGGAAATTTCCGCTCCTTTGGTGTAGTCCGTGATGTTGCCGTACGAGTCAAAGTTCATCTTGACGAGTATGTCAGGCTTGAAAAGCTGGAGTTGAAGGCGCGCCACGGTGCTGAGCATCAAGGAGAAAGAACGTGAAAGAATGGAATAGTAGTTGTCATCTTCCACAAAAGGCATGTTGGCCTCTTCCGCTTTTTTGTCTATTTCCTTGACTTTCTGATGGGCTTCCTTGTCCTTAAGTATCAGCTTGTGGGTCTCGTCCCCTACCCACTTTGCCATTTCAAGCAGGGATTTTTCCTTTTTGACCGGCAACTGCTCCAAGACGCCTTTTATGTCAAGTTTGGAGTCGGAGTATTTGTTCTTGGCTTCGTGATATGCCGCAAGGGATGAGGCTATTTTATCGCTGTCAATCTGGTTGACGTCGAATGTCACAAGAAGGTCGTGCCCGTTGCGGACCGCTATATCCATTGGAACGGTGTTGAGAATACCACCATCCACCATTGTATGGTTTCCCATGCGCACCGGCCGGAACATGGACGGTATCGAAATGGATGAGCGTATGGCTTCGAACAGCTTTCCGCTCTTGAAAACAACCTGTTCTCCCGTGTACAGGTCGGTAGCCACGGCGCGGTATGGGATGCGCAGATCTTCAATATTTACGTCAGGCACAATGTTTTTGATGGCATTGATGACCTTTTCCCCTTTTACCAGATAGCTTTTGCTCAGCGAGATGTCTAAAAGGCCGAGCAGCTTGTAGTTGTTGAGCTGGAACAGCCATTCCTTGAAGTCCTGCAGTCCCCCGGCGGCATATATGCCTCCTACCAGGGAGCCTATGGAGCATCCGGTCACAGAAGTGATATTGTACCCCCGTGCCTCGAGTTCTTCTATCGCCCCGATATATGCGAATCCCCTGGGTCCCCCGCTGGCAAGAACCAGAGCTACGTCCTTTGTGTGCTTATTTGTCATTGTGTGCTGTGTTGTTGGTGAAATGTCTTTGTATGTCGTCTTCGTTGAGAAGATATATCCTGAGTGCCGACGAACTTGGGAATCCGGCGAAAAACGGGTCGTTGCTCCTGTAAAGCTTTACCGAGTCCACATTGAAATGCCGTCGTATGCCGGAAGTGTATGCCCGTATGCTTCGCTCCGTGCCAGGGAGAACCTTTATGCCGCGCCGCCCGTCTTTTAGCGAGACCAGCGCAACGGTGCGGGTTTTGGGCTTCATCTCCACCGGGATTGTGCCGACCTGATCCTTTTTGAGCTTGTGTGAGATGGTGACATGTCTTCCGAAACGGGAGTTGATATCGGACATGAACCTTCTGAAAACCACTCCGTGCGCTGAACTGTCATGAAGCCCCTGAGTCAGTATGTAGCAATGTATCATCTCGTGGATGATGACATCCTCAATGTCTGATTCCTCGAAGTCATATAACGTACTTATCTTAAGGCACAAATCGCTCACGCTGTCGCCCTTCAGAAGATGCCGGTGCCTTTTGAAGCACACTTGTCCGGGATAGTGCCTTGACTTGCTCAAGGCGATGGGAATCTCCGGCAGCGCATCTGAGAATATCTGCGTATTGAACAGTCTGTATTTTTGATTTATGTACGGAATCGTCGCTATCATATCATCTTCCTATATCCTTTTGACGCTCAAATATACAATAATTATGATAATTTTTGAAACGACGCCATTTTTGTCATAAGTTGACAAAACGGCGCCGTAACTTTGCACTATCAAATAAGATAGAGTATGAGTACAGAATTAAGAACATGGATTGAGAGCTCTGCTGAAATCGCGAGCCTCATCAGCGAATTGGAGCTTGAGTTCGACGATTGTCAGATAAGCGCCTGATGCAAGGGGCTGCATCCCTCCATGTCAACAGGTCTTCTTATAGCTTTTAATCGCGCAGAAGGTGGTCATCAGACCCAGTCCGGCGAGGCAGGTGAAGTTGAACCAGTTGTCGGCCAGAGTTCCTCCCTTGATGTAGATTGAACGCATGGCCCCTGCATAATAGCGCAGAGGGTTGGCGAGAGACATGGCTTCGGCCCATTTAGGCATGGATTCCACAGGCGTGAATATGCCGCTCATGAGCATGAATACCATGCTGAAGAACCATATCACGAACATGGCCTGCTGGGTATTCTCGCTGAAGTTGGACACCAGCAGTCCGAATGATGCCATCACCACGATATGAGCCAAGGTGAACAGCATTATAGTAAGGATGCTGCCGGCACAGTGATAGCCGTACACCAGTCTCATCAGAATCATACAGGAGAACACCATAAAATAAGCTACGGCAACATACGGTATCATCTTGCATATTATAAATGCGCTCTTGCGTACCGGAGTAACATTCATCTGCTCGATAGTGCCTTTTTCCTTCTCTCCCACGATATTGAGCGCCGGCATGAACCCGCACATCATAGTGATGGCGATTACTATCAGAGCCGGCAGCATGAATAGCTTATAATCAAGAAGATCGTTGTATCGATAGGATACTTCCATTTTGCGAGGAGATGCCACTCCGGCTCCGCCTCCTGACTTTCTCTGGGCGACAAATGAGGATACGCATGCTGAGAGATATTTCGAGCCTATGCTGCCCCTCGTGCCGTTGACCGTATTGACCTTGATGCTGATAGGCAGTTTCTCGCCTTGTGCGGCGTCCTCTCCCATATAGCGGGCAAATCCGGCATTGATTGTAAGAATGGCATCCACTTTGCCGAAATCCATAAGTTCCTGCGCTCTTTGCGGAGTAGAACTCATTTCCGCAAGTTGGAAATAACCGGTACTTGTGCATTTTTCAACGAGCATCGCCGATTCTTCGCTTCTGTCGCAATCCACCACAGAAAGTTTGACATTCTTCACTTCCATGGTAGCGGCAAACGGAAACACCAGCACTATAATCAGCGGGAACATCATCACCATACGCGGCATTCCCGGATCCCTAAGGAACTGCAGAAACTCTTTTTTCAATAGATACTTCCAAGTCATAATTATTTCCTCCTATTGAAGTCTTGTCTTGAACCTCTTGATACTGAACCACAACAGCAGAATCATCATGCCTGCGAGTATGATAAACTCTTTGGCTATGGCCGCGAAGCCCACACCTTGAATCATGATTCTCTTGATAATGATGATGTACCATTTGGCAGGAATTATATCGGAGATTAACTGTAATGCCACCGGCATGCTCTCACACGGGAAAATTATACCCGCAAGCATCATGGTCGGCATGGTAAGTCCCATTCCGCATAGAAGCATCGCAGTCTGCTGGGTCCTGGAAATCGTGGAAATCAAAAGACCAAGTCCCAATGACGCGCCTACGAACAGCAGGGATGAAACGGACACCAGTGCAAGGCTGCCCCGTATAGGGACTCCCATTACAAATCTGGCCAGCAGTATGATAGAAGCGAAATTAACTACGGACAGCACCAGATAAGGAATCAGTTTGCTGATGATTATCCAGAACGGCTTGACAGGTGACACCAGCACGAGCTCCAGCGTGCCGAACTCTTTCTCTCTTACGATGGATACAGCGGTCATCATTGAGCATATCAGCATCAAGATAAGACCCATGACGCCCGGCACGAAATTATATGAAGAATTCATGTCCGGATTGTACATCATCTGTACGGCCTGGACAGATGCTCCGGAGTCAATGTCTTCATTTACAACTCCTTGAATATAGTTGCCCACCATCTGGGCGGTATTCGGGTCAGATCCGTCACATATCACTTTTATCGCAGCGTTGCCGTCTTTCTCACTTTTCTGATTGAAGTTCCGCTCGAAGCAGACAACCGCCTTTGACTTGCCTTTACGAAGTCTGGCATCCATTTCCGCTTCGGTAGAAAGATAAGCACCTGTCTCCAGATAAGGATTGTTGTCGATTCTCTGGACAATCATTCTGACCTGCGGATCATTGACGTCACCAAGAATGTCCACTACAGCATTGTTGACCTCGGTGCTCATGGCAAATCCAAACAGGAGAATCTGGACGACAGGCAATACAAGTACTATCATCATGGTTCTCACATCTCTGAAGATATGCAGAAACTCTTTCTTGATAAATGCGGCGATTTCTTTCATAATCAATGTGCTCAATCGTTACTACGTCTTGCTCTTCCGGCCAGAAAGGTGAACACGCCATCCATGTCGGCGGCTCCGAAGCGCTCTTTGAGTGCATGAGGGCTGTCCAGGGCCTCGATTCTTCCGTCAACCATGATGGATACGCGGTCGCAGTATTCAGCCTCGTCCATATAGTGAGTGGTGACGAATATCGTCACACCTTTTTCCGCCGCTTCGTAAATCATGTCCCAGAAATTCCTTCGTGTTTTCGGATCCACTCCTCCGGTAGGCTCATCAAGGAAAAGAATCTTAGGCTCGTGTATCATAGCTATGCTGAATGCCAGTTTCTGTTTCCATCCGAGCGGCATATCACGGACAAACATGTTCGCCGCCTCTTCCATATCGAGCCTTTTCAGCATGGTAGCCGTCTTGGATGCTATCTGTGAGTCGGATAATCCGTAGATGCCGCCATACAGTTCGATATTCTCACGAGTCTTCAAATCAGGGTACAGCGAGAATTTCTGACTCATGTATCCGATATTCTTCTTGATTTCTTCCTGTTGGGTACGGATATCGTATCCGGCTACCGTACCCTCTCCGGAAGTCGGGCGGCTCAGACCGCAAAGTATCCTCATTGCAGTGGTCTTTCCAGCTCCGTTGGCCCCGAGGAATCCGAAAATTTCTCCCTCCTTGACCTCGAAACTGATATTGTCCACGGCAGTGAAACTACCGAACTTTTTGGTAAGCCCTTTTACGTTTATACTATACTTATCCATCATGAAAGTCTCATAAAGCAGTCTTCGATTCCTGACTCAATCTTCTTTACAGTGCAGTTTTTGAATCCTGCTTGTTCAAGCATGGAAGCTATTTTTGCAGCATCCGGTCCGTCCGGAGCGACAGATGCATGGCAGCACGAACCGAACGAATAACAACTCAGTATTCCGCTCGCACTCTTAAGGAACCTGAGTACCGGGAATATCTCATCGGAAAAGACCTCGTAAAGTGTTTCAGGGTACGAATCCCGAATCTCCTGAGGAGTTCCCTCGCCTATTATGTGTCCTTCGGAAATAAGAGCTATCCTGTCGCATCTGGCGGCCTCATCCATATATGGCGTGGATACCATGATACTGACGCCGGATTTGCGGATGCGGGACAGGATTTCCCAGAACTCCTTACGGCTCACGGCATCGACACCGGTTGTCGGTTCATCCAGAAACAGAACCCGCGGTCGGTGTACCAATGCACAGCATAGTGCGAGTTTCTGCTTCATTCCCCCGGACAAAGCGCCGGCCTTGCGGTCCTTGAACGGCTCCAGCTGGCAATAGATATCCTTGATATTGTCATAGTTGGAAGCGATATCGGTGCCGAAAACCGTAGCATAGAACTTCAGGTTCTCTTCTACGCTGAGATCTTGGTACAGAGCGAAATGTCCGGGCATATAACCGATTTGTGCCCGTATTTCAGCATAGTCCGCCGTAATGTCCAGACCGCCGACCTTTGCAGAGCCGCTGTCCGGAACAGACAGCGTGGTGAGAATACGGAAAAGGGATGTCTTCCCCGCTCCGTCCGGTCCTATCAGACCGAAAATTTCCCCCTTCTCCACGCTGAACGATATGTCCTTAAGTGCCTGTGTCTTTTTGAAGGATTTGCATACGCCACAGACCTCAATTTCACTCATTATTTCTCGATTTTAATATATGCATACATTCCCAGGCGAAGATATCCGTCATTTGGAATGGATATCTTGGTCGCATACACCAAATCCGCCCTCTCGTTTCGTGTCTGAATGTTCTTCGGAGTAAACTCTGCCTGTTCTGAAATCCATGTCAGCATTCCGGTGTATTTTTTCGGAGACGCGCTGCCGTCATCAGGGATGACTGTAAGTGTGTCGCCGAGTTTGAGCGAACCGAGTTGTTCGGTGGTGAAATATGCCCTTACGAAGACATTTGACAAATCGGCAATCTTGAAAAGAGGCTTTCCGGCAGTGACATTCTCCCCTGCCTGGGCATATTTGGTGAGGACAGTGCCAGCGATAGGAGAAGAGATGCGGCATTTGGAAAGCTGATCCTGCTTCTGTGCGAGCTGGATGTTGTATGTTGAAATTTCGGAGGCGATGGACTGATTGTTGCGTGTCCAGGTCTGCTCCTGCGCGCTCATCTGAGCTTTGAGGGTATTAATCTGACTGCTGATATCATCCACCTGCTTTTGAGAGGCTGCTTCTTTTGCATGGAGAGCCGAGAACCTTCTGTAGTCATTTTCAAGGCTTTCCAACTGGCTGATCTGTGGAGCCTGCTGCTTCTTGATATCGATGAGCTTTGACTCCGCACCGGTTTTTCTCTGCTGCAGCTCCTGGATCTGAAGCCATGTCTGCACGGAATCTATGGCTCCGAGAATCTGACCTTGGTGCAAATTGTCGCCTTCCTCCATATCAAGGGAGAGAATTTTTCCGTTGCTCTCTGCGGATACGGTAATCTGAACAGCTTCTATCTGGCCGCAGGCATCGTAATCAATATCATTTCTGCAGGCACCGAGCGCTAATACGCATGTGCCGGCCATAAAGAGTTTTACAATCTGTTTCATAATGTTTGACCTGTCGTGTTCTTGTAATCGTAAATGGACATGATGAGTTGAACCCTGTGCAGGGATTCGCTGGCTAAAGCCTTGTATTCTTCGTCGAGCAGAGACAGAAAGTCGCTCATCTTGATGGCTCCTTCCTTATATTGTGTCTCGCCTGTCTCACGGATACGTTTTCTCAGAGATATGATATCCGCATCCTGCGTGAGCACGTCCCGGGCTTTCTTTATTTCGTTCATCTTCTGCTCCGCCTCGATGCTGCTGTTCAGAAGGAAAGTCTCTCTGTCCAGTTCGATTCTGGCGGCATCGGCCTTTGCCTTGCGGATGTCGTTGTTCCTTGTATAAAGGGCTCCGATGTTCCATTGGAACTTAAGCGCTGCAACAAAATACCCGGAGAAATCGCCTGAGAGCATATTCATGCCAGGTCTTCCGTAACCGCCTTGAAGATTGAGGTTGAGTTTTGGAGAAATCTGAGTATTAATCTGCTTAAGCTGCAGTTCACTCTGCTCGAGCTGTGCTGCGTACAGAGACATTTCCGGCCTCTGTGAGAAATCATAACTGCCTTCAACAGAAGTCGTTTCCGGAGTAACCAGCGTTTCCGAAGTCATGTCCCGTCCGGTCAGAAGCCCCAATACTTTCAGATAGGACTGCCTGTCTGACTCAAGAGCGGAGCGCTGCTGGAGGCAATTCAGAATGTTTACACTGATCTGATCCAGATCCGTACTCAGCGCCATACCTTCGCTTACCATGGCCGAAACGTCCTCCTTGCTTCTAAGAAGGCTTTTCTCCAGGAGTTTGTTGAGCTCTATCTGCTGATCGATGAGGATAACGCCGAGATATACGTTTTCCACTCTTGCCTTAAGAGAATAGAGTGAGGTCTCAAGCTGTTTTTTCTTGACGTCCGTCCCGGCGGCGGACAATTCTTTACGACTTCTGGTGGCGCCTCCATCCCATATCTGCTGCGTCAGGTCAGCGGTGACAACATATTGGTCATGAGGAATATTGAAATCCACTCCCGGCATCTCAAAAGGCATTTCCACCACCTGAGACTGCCAGGATGCCTTTCCTGAAATGCTCAACTGAGGAATCCATGCCATGCCCGCGCTGGATATGTCATAATTCCCAGTGGCTTCGATGAGTGACATTTCCTTGACCTGAGGATAATTGTCGCAGGCAAGCCTTATGCACTCGTCAAGGCTTGTCTGAGCTGCCGCACCTGCACCTGCTGCGGATATCAGCAGAATAAGGAATGCTTTTTTCATTTGTCATGTTTCTTTTGTGTCATACATCTTACAGCTTCTATCGTCTGCTGCTTCCTGTGCTCAAGAAAAGAATCAAGGTCTCCCGTCAGTACAAGCCTGGCGAGAGGAAGAAGCGCGAACGTGGAATATGTAGAAAATATAATTGTCTCCAAAATCTCGGACATGGGACGCACTTCCGTATCACCGGACTGCGCGGCTGCGCTGATTCTCTCGTCATGTTTTGCAAATGCCGTGGTCAGCATATTGTGGACGCCCGCGCGGTATTTGTCAAGCATATCGGGGTGGTTCTCCGCCACCTCAAGGATTACTTTCATCTCACCCTGATGCTCCCGGAAGAAATCGAACAGACTTGCCGTGGCGGAGCAGATAGTGTCATCCAGGCTGGTATGACTCATGGACTGCTTGAAATTATCGTGCATCTTCTTGATGTATCCGTCAAGGACTTTGGTGAAAATCTGCTCTTTAGTCCTGAAGTAATAGTGAAGCATCGCATGGGTTACGCCGGCCTGTCCGGCAATCAGTGTAGTCGTGGTGCCTTTGAAGCCCTTCTCCTTGAAGAGGGTTTCCGCTGCTTTGAGGATAGCAGCCTCGGTGTTGATATTTTCTTTCATTTAACCGTAATGTTTAACAATGCTGTTAATAAATGCAAAGGTAGTACATTTTTGATAACTTGGTGCAGCGCCGCATAGTTTTTCTGAAAAAATGTACGATTATTGGTATATTTGCGTAAACAAACAATCACGTCATGCAGAATTTCCAGTATTATGCTCCCACACAGGTCGTATTCGGCCGTGATACAGAGAATCAAGTCGCAGAACTTGTCAAAAAATATGGTGGAAGCAGAGTTCTTCTTCATTACGGTGGACATAGCGCTGTCAAATCCGGACTTATCGCCATATGGGAGAGTTTGACCTTATAGATTCGATAAAGCGCCGGGTAAGTGTCCCGGACGGTTTTGCCGGCATTGGCGATGACTGTGCGATTCTGCCGCAGAAGGCAGGATTTCAGACAGTGGTGAGCACAGACATGCTGGTGGAAGGGACCCACTTCATACTTGACCGAAGCGAACCCTTCGAACTTGGATGGAAATCCCTGGCAGTCAACTTGAGCGACATTGCCGCCATGGGTGCCAGACCCGTATCTTCTTTTCTTTCGCTTGCGCTCCCTAAAGGACTTACAGGAGACTGGATTCAGCGCTTTATGGACGGGTTCTGTGCAATATCAGACCAATTCGCTTGCACTTTGCTGGGAGGAGACACGACCTCAAGCAAAATGGGATTGTGCATAAATGTCGCTGTCACAGGCGAGATTGAGACCGGACGGGCCAAATGTCGCCATCATGCACAAGATGGCGATTTGGTCTGTGTCACCGGTCCCCTTGGCGACTCTGCTGCCGGACTTGACTGCATTCTTCACAATCGCGCCGGATACGAGTACCTGAGGACTCGCCATCACTCCCCTTCTCCAAGAGTCCATGAAGGTCTTGAACTGTCTGCAGTTGAAGGCGTGCATGCCATGATGGACATTTCCGACGGAGTGGCTTCAGACCTAAGACACATACTCCGGGCATCCGGAGTCGGAGCGGAGGTAGAGACAGAAAGAATTCCCACTTCCGGACAGCTTAACGTTTACTGCAAGGAATTTGGACTCGATCCGATAGAACTCGCGCTCTGCGGAGGAGAGGATTACGAACTTCTTTTCACCGTAAGTCAAGAGGCGGAGAAGTCTTTGGGCGTGCCCCATTATGTAATAGGACGAATAGACAAATCCCTGCCGGGCCTTGTATGGAAAGGTTCCGACAGGGATTTTATGGGATACGAACATTTTTGACCCCATAGGGCTTGATGCTCGCGGACGAGTCTAGCTGATAAACAGCATTTCCCGGTACTTAGGCAGAGGCCAACTCTTGTTGTCCACAATCTCTTCGAGTTTGTCGATTGGCTTTCTGAGGTCAAAAAGCGCTTCGGCTATTTCGTGATAAGCCTTGGCTTTCTCATACTCATTCTCGATAGCGTTGGCTTTCTTTCGCGCTTCTTTCATGGCGGCAGTCTTGACTCTTACGTCCTCCACATAGCCTGATATTTTGGCTATGAGTTCAAGTTCCGTAGTGCAACTGTCCGTAGATCCGAAAACATCCTTGCAGAGGGCCACCTCCTTGAGAAGTTTTGACTTATACTCGAGCACGGCCGGGATAATATGGTTGATGGCCATTCTGACCAGCACTCTGGACTCTATCTGGACTTTCTTGGTGTACATCTCCCACTTGACCTCATTGCGAGCCTCGAGTTCTTTCTCGGTATAGACGCCGGTCCCGGTAAACATTTTTATGGATTCAGGCTTGGTGAATACCTTGATCATCTCAGGAACGCTGGTCTCGGTGTCAAGTCCGCGCCTCTTGGCTTCTTCTTTCCATTCTTCGCTGTATCCGTTGCCGTCGAAGCATACCACATCAATCACAGATGCAATGATTGGCTTCAAGGCATCCATAATGGCTACATTGGTCTTTTTGCCTTTTGCAAGCTCCTTATCTACTTCAGCCTTGAAAATCTTGAGCTGCTCGGCCACTGCGGCATTCAGAGTGGTCATAGCTCCCGCGCAGTTGGCGGATGACCCTACGGCACGGAACTCGAATCTGTTGCCGGTGAAGGCAAACGGAGACGTTCTGTTGCGGTCCGTATTGTCAAGGAAGATTTCCGGAATCTCCACCAATCCGACGCTCTTGCCTTTCTTGCCGGCAATCTCTATCGGAGTGTCGCTTGGCACTTCAAGCAATTTGTGCAGCACATCGGTCATTGTTTTTCCAAGGAAGGCAGACACTATTGCAGGAGGGGCTTCGTTGGCTCCGAGTCTGTGCGCATTGGTTGCAGATGCAATCGAAGCCTTGAGGAGGGCATTGTGCCTCTGAACGGCCGCGAGGACATTTACGAAGAAAGTAACGAACTGAAGGTTTCCTTTGGCGTCCTTGCCAGGAGCAAAAAGAGAAACGCCGGTGTCCGTACCGAGCGACCAGTTGTTGTGCTTACCCGAACCGTTGACCCCGTCGAAAGGCTTTTCGTGGAAAAGAACCACGAATCCGTGCTTGCGGGCAATGGTATTCATCAGGTTCATTACAATCTGGTTCTGGTCGTTGGCAAGGTTGGTCTCTCCATATATCGGCGCCAGCTCAAACTGATTTGGCGCCACCTCGTTGTGTCTGGTCTTGAGCGGAATGCCCAACTTATGTCCTTCTATTTCCAATTCACGCATGAATGCGGCCACTCTGGAAGGAATGGCTCCGAAATAATGGTCGTCGAGCTGTTGATTTTTGGAAGAATTGTGCCCCATCAGGGTGCGTCCGGTAATCATTAGGTCGGTGCGCGTGGCGTACAGGGATTCGTCCACCAGAAAATACTCCTGCTCCCATCCAAGGTATGAATATACTTTGTTTACCGACGGATCAAAGAGCTTACATATAGGAACTGCGGCATCAGAAACGGCTTTGAGGGCTTTTTTGAGAGGGGTCTTGTAGTCAAGCGCTTCTCCGGTGTAGGAGACGAATACCGTAGGTATACAAAGGGTATCACCCTGAATGAATACCGGTGAGGTAGGGTCCCATGCGGTGTATCCACGAGCCTCAAATGTGGCGCGTATTCCTCCGTTAGGGAAAGAGGAAGCATCCGGCTCCTGCTGCGCAAGGTGCTTGCCTTCAAATTTCTCAATGACTCCCCCCTTTCCATCGTAATCGATAAGGGAATCATGTTTTTCCGCAGTGCCTTCCGTCAAAGGCTGGAACCAGTGTGTAACATGGGTGACTCCATGCTCCATAGCCCATTGCTTCATGCCAAGAGCAACCCCGTCTGCTGTTTTTCTGTCGAGTGCGACACCCTTGTCTATACACTCCAGAAGGGCTTTGAGAGTATCTGCGTCCAGATACTTGTGCATTTTCGGCCGGTCGAATACCAGTTCTCCGAAATAATCGGAGGTCTTTTTGGTCGGGCGCTCTACCGCCACAGCCTTCTTTTCGAAGGACTCTTTGACCAAATCTAGTCTGTCAATGCTCATAATACTATAATACTAAATAACAACGCAAGTTATAAATAATTCTTGGAAAGTGTATTCACTTTTTTTCTTTTTTCGCAGAGGACAATCCGATAATTTTCCGTAAGTTTGCAGTTCCCATTGAAACGCATTGATTATGGAGTACAACAACTACGGATATGTAAGAGTATCGGCAGCCATGCCGGTGGTAAAGGTGTCTGATTGTCAGGTAAATGCTGATAATATTATACGGATGGCTAAAGAGTTGTCTGAAAAGGAAAACCCATCTGTAATTGCCTTTCCGGAGCTTGGAGTCACAGGGTACACGTGCGGAGATCTGTTTGGAAATTCCAAACTCATCCTTGAGTCCGAAGATGCCGTACGAAAGATTCTTGACGGCACGGTGAGCGTTGACAGCATTCTGGTTTTCGGGGTTCCGGTGCGTCACTCTGGACGCCTTTTCAACTGTGCTGTTGTCTCCAGACGCGGCTGGATCCTCGGACTTGTCCCGAAAACATATCTCGCAGGCAATGCCGAGTTCTATGAGCCTCGCTGGTTTGAATCCGCCCGAGCACTTTCGCCAAAGGGAGCGATTCTCTCCTATGCCGGGCAAAACGGCGTGTTGATGTCTCCGTTTCAGATTTTTTGCTGCGGGAGACTGAAATTCGCTGTCGAGTTGTGTCAGGACTTGTGGGCGCCGCTTCCCCCGAGTACATTCGCTTCCCTTGCCGGTGCACAGCTGATAGTCAATCTCTCGGCAAGCAATGAGATTCTTCTAAAGCATGAATATAGAAGAAGTCTTGTAAGTGCCACTTCGTCAAGACTTTTCAATGCATATTTGTATTGCTCGGCGGGATACGGCGAATCCACCCAGGACCTGGTGTGGGCCGGGGCTTCCATGATAGGCGAATATGGTAGTATTCTGGTAGAAAACGAGCGGTTCCTCTCCGAAGACAGCAGCATAAGTGCCGATATAGACGTAGAAAGGCTCGATGTGTTGCGCTCTCGTGAGCATTCATACAGAGCTGACTGCCAGGTCCCTGAATTTACGGAGGTTGATTGCGGTGCACTTGTGTCCACAGATTTCGAAGCGGAACTGAAGCGTTACATTGAGCCGCATCCATTTGTTCCGCAGGGAGATGAGGCCGCATTGGACAGTCGCTGCAGCGAGATAATTTCTGCTCAGGTGGCGGGGCTTCAGACAAGGCTCGAGCACATACGCTGCCGCAAGGCGGTAATCGGAGTATCCGGAGGACTGGATTCCACGCTTGCTCTGCTGGTCACCGCCCTGGCATTTGACAGGCTCGGTGTCCCGAGAAGCAACATTATCGGCGTCACGATGCCGGGATTCGGCACCACCGAGCGTACATATAACAATTCAAAGGCCCTTATGGATCTCATGGGAATCACATCCGAAGAAATATCCATTGTAAAGGCCACAAGGCAGCATTTTTCCGATATCGGTCAGGATGAATCCGTACATGATTTGACCTATGAAAACAGTCAGGCCCGCGAACGTACCCAGATTCTTATGGATCTTGCAGGCAAGCATGGCGGTATTGTAATCGGGACCGGTGACCTTTCGGAACTCGCTTTGGGATGGTGTACATATAACGGCGATCACATGTCCATGTATGCCGTCAATGCAAGCGTTCCGAAGACCCTTGTGCGCACTCTGGTCGTCTGGGCGTCACGACACCGTTTCACCGGCAAAGCCTCCGAAGTGCTTCTGGACATAGCCGATACTCCTATTAGCCCGGAATTGATTCCTTCCGACGAGAACGGTCAGATAAAGCAGAAGACAGAAGACCTTGTGGGGCCGTACGAACTGCATGACTTCTTCCTGTATAGTTTTTTCAGATGCGGGTTCACTCCCGAGAAGATTCTTTTCCTTGCCGGGAAAGCATACGGCGATGTCTATGACAAAAAGACCTTGCACCACTGGCTTCAGACTTTCCTCAAGCGGTTCTTTACGCAGCAGTTCAAGCGCTCATGCATACCGGACGGACCTAAAGTCGGCTCCGTATCTCTCTCTCCGAGAGGGGATTGGCGCATGCCAAGCGATATTGCCTGTCCTTGGGAAATCTAATATCCGTATCTGCTATTGAAATGTGATATCATGACGATGCACATCACAAGCGAGCAGGCTTCAGCGATAATGACGGAATACCAGATGCCTTCCGCCCCGAAAATGGCAGGAAGCAGGAACACGCATCCCATCTCAAAAATAATGGATCTGGAGAAAGCAAGTGCCGCGGATATGAGGCCGTTACCCAATCCGGTGAACCACGCTGATGTGAAAAGATTCAATCCCGAAATCAGGAAACTGAGCATATAGATGCGTTCTGCGCGGGCCGCAAGAGCGACCATATCGGCGTCATATCCTACAAAAAGACGTGCGGCAGGATTGGCCGTAAGTTCCGCAGTGACGGTGAGTCCGACACCGAGAAGCAGAAGAAGGCGGAAACTCTTGTGCAACAGACTGTGAAGTTCGTCCTTATTGGCCGCTCCGTAATTGTAAGCCACTACAGGTGAGACGGTAAGGTTGTATCCCATAAGCACGGCGGCAAATATATATCCGATATACATGATTACCGAATATGCCGCCACTCCGGCCTCCCCGTAGAAACGCATCAACTGCAGGTTGTAGCACATGCTCACCAGACTGAACGCGATGCTTCCGATGTACTCGGAGCTGCCGTTGGTGCATGTATATATAAGGGTGCGCCGCTCGAATTTTATTTTCGTGAGCCTCAATTGACCCTCTTTTCTGCATTTCCAGAAATACCACATCGGGTAAAAGCCTCCGACGCAGCACGCCAGGATGGAAGCGAACGCAGCACCGAACAGGCCCATATCAAACACTACTATGAACAGAGCGTCGAGAGCCATATTAATCAGTCCGCAGGCAATGGACAGTTTGGTGCCCAATTCCGGCTTCTCCGCCGCCATGAAGAACGGCTGAAACGCCATCTGCAGCATGAATGCCGGCATACCGGCAGCATAAACGCGCCCGTACAGCACGGCATTATATATCAGTTCCTCCCCTTCCGCGCCGAGCAGCACTACGATTTTGGGCATCAGCAGGAACATAGGTGTTCCGAAACCAACGGCAAGAAGTACGGTGAAGGCTACAAGGGACGTAAATGTGCGGCAGGCCCTGTCGAGGTCGCGCTGCCCCAGCATTCGGGACACAATCGCGCTGCCTCCAGTGCCCACCATGAGCCCCATCGCCCCGATGACCATTATCGCAGGCCATGCAATGTTAAGTCCCGCAAATGGCGTAATGCCCACATAGTTGGACACAAAAAGTCCGTCCACGATACTGTAAAGGCTGCCTATTATCATCATTGCCATGCTCGGCAGGGACGACACAAGCAGTCTTTTGTAATCGTAATGGCCGTGTAGCTCTATTTTCATTCGCTGAATGCCAATGACTTATCTACAACTGACCGTAGAATATGACATAAATGCTCATTCTCAATAAGGAAGCCGTCATGCCCGTAAAGAGAAGAAAGCTCATGATACTCCGCATTGCCGAGGGCTACGACGGTAGCCTTTCCGTATTTTGGAGGGAAAAGGGCATCGCTGTCTATGCTTATCACATGACAGGCCGCTTTGATAAGGGACAGAGCCGCGACAACTCCTCCCCTATTGCGGCCAACATTCATGCTGTCGAGCATTTTGGTAAGATACCAATAACTGTATGCATCGAATCGGTCGGAGAGTTTCTTTCCCTGGTATCTTTGGTACGATGCAGCCCTGTCGGCAAACATGCAGTCCTGATTCTCCTCGGCCTGGGTGAAATTGTATCCGTCAAACGTACGGTATGATATAAGCGCGATGGAGCGCGCACAGGCCAGACCTTTCTTCCCTCCGTTGAGACTTTTGGCTTCAGTGAAGGTCGGGTCGGCCTGAAGAGCCATTCTCTGAGATTCGTTCAGAGCGGTCATGAATGGTGTGACCCTTGTGGCGGTGGCAAGAAAAACAGCCTCCCTGACCACATCCGGCTCCATAATCACCCATTCAAGTGCCTGGAATCCCCCTATGGAAGGTCCTACCATCAGGTCAATTTTCTCTATTCCAAGATGTTTGCGCACAAGGATGTTAGCATTCACAACGTCCCGTACCGTGGTTTGAGGGAATGTCATGAGATACGGCTGCCCCGTATCAGGATTGACGGAAGCAGGACCGCTCGAACCGTATGGGGAACAGAGGATGTTCACGCATACTATAAAATATATATCCGGATCGAAGAGTCTGCCGTTCCCTACCATCTGTGGCCACCATTCTTCTGGGTCCGAGTTGGCCGTCAGTGCATGGCAGATCCAGAGGACTTTGTCGCCTTTCTTATATTCTCTGTCTGATGTGTGATATACCAGATTCAGTTCCGGGAGCCTCTCTCCACTTTCGAAAACGAATCCTTCCGTAGTGTGTAATCTGTTGAGTTTCATAACTATAATTCAAGACACCATCCATGAATATCTGATTCTTCACCATTCTGGATGCCTCTTATCAGGTTAAACAGTTCAAGACTTGCGCGGCCGCACTTCTCCCCGGACGGCATCTGATACTTGGCTGTGACTGACTGACTTTCAAGCTCAGCCTTGTCCGTGACAGATTTTATAGGGGTAATTACTACAGCGGTGCCGCATGCATCTATTTCTTCGAATTCGGAGATTTCCTCCACAGGTATTCTTCTCATTTCCACCTTCATCCCCAGATCTTCCGCCAGAGTACGGAGGCTCTTGTTGGTAATGGACGGCAGGACACTGTCCGACAACGGGGTAACGTATGTGTTGCCCTTGATGCCGATGAAATTGGATGTGCCGAACTCGTCCACACTGGTTTTGGTGGCCGGATCAAGGAAAAGAAGTTCAGCGTACCCGATTTTATGGGCAAGGGTATATGGATACAGGGACATTGCATAATTGGCTGCAACCTTATAAGAACCGGTGCCGTTAGGAGCGGCACGATCGTAATTTCTTGATATTACGGCATCTACCGGCTGCAGGCTTGCGGCTTTGGAGTAATTGCCCACCGGAAGACACATCACTGCGAACAGAACTTCATCCGAAGGACATATATTGATCTGCGGATTGACGCCCTCGATTACCGGACGCAGGTACATGGACGCATTGTGGCCGTATGGCGGCAGAAAATCGATATTCTCCTGTACGCACATTGCGCACATCTTGACAAACATTTCTTCTGATGGGGCCGCCATGCCAAGTCTTGCGGCACTTCTTCTGATTCTTTTCGCGTTCTCATCCGGACGGAAAATTCTTACCTTCCCGTCAACTCCTCGAAACGCCTTAAGCCCTTCGAAACATGCACTGCCATAGTGGAACACACCGGCAAAAGCGTTGAAATGGAAATCGAAATCTTCAGAGACTTCCGGCTCGGTCCATTGACCGTCCTTGAATCTGCTTACGATGATGGCGCTTGTCTTTCTGTACGAAAAAGACAGGTTGTCCCAATCTAATCCCTGCATATAAGCATCTGTTTTTAAAATTTTTATTGCGTTCTGTCGAGCAGACTCGCAGCTCCCGTCGAAATTCTCATAAAGAGACCGACTATCAGCCAGGTACGGCACGAATTTCGGGTTTTATTGTGATAAAAACAAATTTTTTAATAAATTTGGGTTTTGGATTGCAGAGAATTACATAGTATGAAGGTTATAAAATTCGGCGGAAGTTCAGTAGGAACACCGGAAAGTATCTTAAAGGTAAAATCCATTATATGTTCTCAAAATGAGACTTCTATAACTGTAGTGTCGGCTCTTGGAGGAGTCACTGACAGTTTGATTTCCGTGTCTTCACTCGCTGAAAAAGGAGATCGCTCATTTATGGAAAAACTTGAAGAACTGAGCGAACGACATTTCAAGATGTGCGATCTTGTGGTGGACGCGAAAAGACGAGATTCCGTGAAGGCGGAACTCTTGGAAATGATGGAGCGTCTGAAGAACTTATGTGAAGGTGTATGCCTTCTCGGCGTGCTTCCGCGCAAGGTCTATGATGAGATTCTGAGTTTCGGTGAAAGAATGTCCTCACTTATCTTGTCCGCCATGCTTCCTTCAGCCGTCATATATGACTCCCTTTCCTTTATCAAAACTACACGCATCCAAAATAACGATGTCGCGGATAATGAATCAAGCTATAGCCTGATACGCAAGACATTCAAAGATTATGACTCATCGTCGGCGTTTGCGGTGGTTCCGGGCTTCATCTCCACTGATGTACAGACCGGCGAGATAACCAATCTCGGGCGAGGCGGTTCCGATTTCACGGCAAGTCTCATTGCAGCGGCATTGGATGCCGATGTTCTTGAAATATGGACGGATGTGGACGGATTCATGACGGCTGACCCGCGGATTATCAAGACCTCATACGTGATAGATGAGATGAACTATGAGGAAGCCATGGAACTCTGCAATTTCGGTGCGAAAGTCGTGTATCCTCCGACACTTTATGCCGTCTGCAAGAAAAAGATTCCTATCCTTATAAAGAATACGTTCAATCCAACCGCACCGGGAACCATGATTAAGGATAAGTGCAAGGAGAACAACAGATTGATTCGAGGAATATCCTCAATTGACGACATCGGTCTGATTACGCTTTCCGGCACTTCCATGGTGGGAATAGTCGGTGTGGACAGCAGGATTTTCTCTTCCCTTGCATCCGAGAGCATCAGTGCCTTTCTCGTATCACAGGCAGCATCCGAGACCGGCATTTCCATCGGAGTAAGCCGAAAGGACGCCGAAACGGCATGCGCTGTCCTGCAGAAGGCGTTCCGTCAGGAAATCGCTGCAGGCTCCATTGAGCCGATAAAGTGCGAATATGGTCTGGCGGCTGTAGCTATTGTCGGGGAAAATATGAAGCATCACTCCGGCATTGCCGGCAAACTGTTCAGTACCCTCGGACGAAGCGGCATCAGCGTAAAAACCTGTGCCCAAAGTGCGGCTGAGACCAATATATCGTTTATTATTGACCGGGACAATCTTCGGAAAGCGCTCAACGTCATCCATGACAGTTTCTTCCTGTCAGAGTATCAGGAGCTGAATCTGTTCATCTGTGGCGTAGGTACCGTAGGCGGACAGCTTATCGAGCAAATTGCCGGGCAAAGGGAAAAACTAATGCGCGAGCGCAATCTTAAAATCAATATTGTCGGAATATCGCGCAGCAGAAAAGCGGTGTTCTCCCGCTCCGGAATCGACCTTGCAGGCTGGCGCGAGGCTTTGGACTCGGGAGAAGAGATTTCACCGTCTGCCCTTAAAGAGGCCGTCATTTCCATGAATATTTTTAACTCAGTCTTCGTGGATTGCACTGCCAGCGCCGAAATTGCCGGACTGTACGAATCTCTGTTCAATCATGGAGTTTCCGTTGTGGCAGCCAACAAGATAGCTGCATCTTCCGACTATGACATGTACCGAAAGCTCAAAGAAACCGCCCGACACCGTAACGTAAAGTTCCTCTTTGAGACCAACGTCGGAGCCGGACTTCCTATCATCAACACCATCAATGCGTTGTGCAACAGCGGAGACAGGATTCTGAAACTTGAAGCCGTTTTGAGCGGTACGCTGAATTTCATTTTCAACACCATATCGGAGAAGATACCGTTCAGCCAGACAGTGCGTATGGCTATGGAGCAGGGTTTTTCAGAGCCTGACCCGCGCATAGACCTCTCCGGAAAAGATGTAATCCGCAAGCTCGTGATTCTTTCCAGGGAAGCCGGTTACAAAGTAAATCAGGAAGATGTGGACGCGCACCTTTTCATTCCACGGGAGTTCTTCGACTGCTCCATGGAGGAGTTCTGGGACAAGCTTCCGTCCCTTGATGCCGAATTTGAACGGCAGAGAAAGGAACTTGAAAAGGAGCACAAGAGATGGCGTTTCGTGGCGGAGATGGAAGAAGGCAGGTGCAAGGTGTCTCTCAAGGCGGTGGACAGCACTCATTCGTCCTACACTCTTGACGGATCGAATAATATTGTCCTTCTCACTACAGAGAGATACAACAGGCACCCTATGCTCATTCAGGGCTATGGGGCCGGAGCCGGTGTGACTGCGGCCGGTGTATTCGCAGACATTATGAGTATAGCTAATATTTAAAGAATAATATATGAAGGCAGCAATTGTAGGTGCGAGCGGTGCGGTTGGACAAGAGTTCCTCCGCGTATTGGAAGAAAGAAATTTTCCGATAGACGAATTACTTCTTTTCGGCTCTTCGAGAAGTGTAGGCACAAAATACAGATTCAGAGGCAAGGACATCGAAGTCAGGCTTCTCCAGCACAATGATGATTTCAAAGGGGTTGATTATGCATTCGTTTCGGCCGGCGCTTCCGTATCAAGGGAGTTTGCGGACACCATCACCAAGTACGGAACCGTGATGATAGACAACTCAAGCGCCTTCCGCATGGACAATGACGTTCCTCTGGTGGTCCCGGAGTGCAATGCTGAAGACGCTCTGGTGCGACCGCGTAGCATTATTGCCAATCCGAACTGTACGACTATCATGATGGTGGTGGTACTCAAGCCGATAGAGAAGCTCTCGCATATCACCAACATCCATGTGGCAAGCTATCAGTCAGCCTCGGGCGCCGGAGCGCAGGCCATGGCGGAACTCCAGCAGCAGTACCGGCAGATCGTAAACGGGGAAGAAGTTACCGTGGATAAATTTGCGTACCAGCTGGCATATAACGTGATTCCGCAGATAGATGTATTCATGGACAACGACTACACCAAAGAGGAAATGAAAATGTTCAATGAGACCCGAAAGATTCTCCACTCGGATGTCAGGTGCTCCGCTACATGTGTGAGGATATCGTCTCTGAGATCCCATTCCGAGGCCGTGTGGCTCAGTACCGAAAAGCCACTCGAAGTGGCACAGGTAAGGCGTGCTCTTGAAGAGGCCCCCGGCGTAACGCTGCAGGACGACCCGTCCACCCAGACCTATCCGATGCCGCTTTTCACCGGAGGTAAGGATGACATCTACGTCGGGCGTATCCGCAAGGACATAGCCTCGGACAATGGCATCACTCTCTGGCTTTCAGGAGATCAGATAAGGAAAGGAGCTGCGCTCAATGCAGTGCAGATAGCCGAATATCTTATTTCAAAGTCGGAATAATGACGGCTCTGCCCTTCATTCCGTCTGCGCAGATACTTAGGTCGTCAGGGAACCTGACATGTCTTAGATACTGACTTTCGAATTCGGCTGGAAGGGCGTCCAGATAACTGAAATCACACGCTTCACCCTTACGCGAGTAAGGGTTTATATTGGCGTATCCGGCATTGAACGAGGTCATGTTCTGGAAGAAGTGGGTTCCCTGACTCGGGTCTATCCTGAAATTCTCGAGACAGCACTCCACTATCAGTTTAGCCTCTGAAATATCGCTCCACTGCACCGGGACGCCGAGTGAAGGTATGCTCGAACCCCATCTGCCGAATCCTATAAGCACATATCCTCTCCCCTGCTCCCTCATCTTGACGTTCAGAGCCGTGACTTCCTCCGCCATTTCTCTTGTCTTGAGAATATCGAAGGTATCCTTTTTAAGATAGATTACATCCCGCACTCCTTTTATCCAGCCTGGACCGATAGCGCATTCAGAATTCAGAATGGCACCGTCCATATCGATACTCCCCCAGTCCACCTGACTGTTGAGTCCGTCAGTGGAGATTGGTCTAATCTGCAGCACATTGAAAATCGCTGTCGAATCGCTGTCGTCAAGGTTGGCCGCAAATTCTATTTCCACTCCGCACTTGACTTCTTTCTCTGTGATTTCCAGCAGCTTGCACAGGATATCGGCAAGCGGGAAGGTGTTGTATTTCAGAACATGTGCGAACGTGACAAATTTTGGTCCCTGCGGAACCGGAGAATCCACCATCCGCATGTTCTCATAGTCCCATGTGGACACTACTTTGCTGAATGAGCGGAATTTGCCGCAGTCAGAGACGGGAATTCTTTCCAAGTTGACGGCGTCATCTACGGAAGTCTTGAATTTGTCCGGCTGAAGATTCAGTGCAAACATGGTCTGCTGCGTCTCTTTCATCGTCAGGTCCGGTGTAGAAGTCTGGAGCACGTTCTTCGGAAATTTTGGAGAGAACCGGAGCACCTGATCCCCGTCTACCACCGCTTTGCCGAGCCCGTATGCGAGTTTGACGACTCCGTCTTCCGGGCGTTCGTATCCGAGCGGATAGAAATTGACGGATCTGGCGACACCTGACATGGTCGGGAAGAAATACCCTTTGTCTTCACTGCCGCAAATCTCCTGGAGCACAATTCCCATTCTCTCTTCCGAAAGGACGTTCGAAGTGGAGGTTATATATCCTCTTGACGAAGCGAAATACACTGATGCATAGACGCTCTTTATAGCCTTCGAAAGCAGTCTCAACTGCTGATCCTCATTTTGCGTATGAGGAATCATGTATGTGGAATAAACTCCGGCAAAAGGCTGATAATATGAGTCTTCCAGTTTGGAAGACGATCTTACGGCAAGAGGCGTCTTCACATTCCGTATGAACACCCTGAGGGCCTCAGTAAGGTCGGAAGGCAGCGTGGACGCCACAAACTCGGACAGGATTTCCCCGTCGGAGATGTCCGAGTTGATGACATATTGAAGACCGTTGTCTATGATGAATCTGTCGAAATACTCAGTGGTGATGACAAGGGTTCTCGGGACAAGCACTCTGACATCTTCCCATTTGTCGTACAGATTGTATTTCTGCAGAATATGATTCAGGAATGCAAGTCCGCGCGCTTTGCCGCCCATGGAGCCGTCGCCGAGTCTGGCAAACCAGATGGTATCGTTGTATGTGTCCGGGTCAAACTTGGCCACCACACCGAGCCCCTGGCTGATCCGGTAGTCGTGAATCACTCTCAAATTCATATCCCGGATCATATCCAGGTCAGTATCGGAATTGATTCTGATCGGACGGAACAAATCCGCTATGGCGAAAAGGCCTCTTCCGTAGAGCCATCGGGAGATATAGTTCTTGTCAGCGAAATACTTCAGTCCTTCATCGCTGATGCTTCGTATAATCTGCTCGAACTCATACAGATTCCGTGCTCTGGCAATGACGTCTCCGGTCTTGGGATTGGTGACGACAAAGTCCCCGAATCCAAATTCCCGGCCTATGTATTCGCTCACTTGATGGGTAAGCGTCTTGGAGGTCTTCTTCACGAATCCCACTCCCAACTGATCCGCCACCGCCCTCATGCTTTCCTGCGAAGACTGCATCAAAAACGGCATCGTAGGATTGTCTTTTTTGATGAGACGGCACAAATCCACACCGGCGTCAATCTTTTCCGTAGTTGAAGAGTCTCCTTTGTGGATTACGAATCCCACATCGGAGATTACCCCCAGAATATTGCTTTTGTACCGTTCATAAAGCGATACCGCCTCATCGTAGCAGGTGGCCATGAGAATTTTAGGGCGGGCACGCTTGCGCATATACTGCTGCTGCTCGTTGAGCGCATCCTTTATGGACTCCATATTCTGCTGGAGCACCAGTTTATAAAGCAGCGGCAGATAAGTGGAATAGTACCGGACCGAATCTTCTACAAGCAGGATAGCCCTGACTCCCATGTCCAGAATGTCATGGTCGGCATTGAGTTTATCCTCGAGAAGCTTGATAATGGCAATTATCACGTCAGTACTGTTGTTCCAGTAGAATACGTAATCTATGTTCGATCTGTCTCCCTTTTCGATGAACGAATAAATCTGTTTTGAAAACGAGGCGAGAAGGACTATCGGCGTATTCGGGCTCAATGACTTGGCCTGTTGTGAAAAGTCGAACACGTCCAACTCGCCTACATTGAACATAGTAAGTACCAGGTCGAAATGATGCTCTTGGTCTTTTATCAGTTCCATAGCATCAATTGTGGATTCCACCCTTTCTATGGAAGGCGGGTTGCTGAGGTTGAGATCTGCATATTCCTTGCTTATCTGCGCTTCGATGTGACCGTCTTCTTCAAGAGAGAAACTGTCGTAGCTGTTGCATATCAGAAGAATTCTTCTGATTCTCCTGAGCATAAGCTGGTTGGTATCCTGACCTGGTTTCATGCGAGTATGTTATACGAGTCCCTGATCCACCATAGCGTTGGCGACCTTGATGAAGCCTGCTATGTTGGCACCCTTGACATAATTGATGTATCCGTCTTCTTCCTTACCGTATTTCAGACAGGATTCGTGGATGGATTTCATTATGCGATGCAAATGCTCATCAACTTCCTCGGCCGTCCACTTCTGACGTATTGAGTTCTGTGTCATCTCAAGACCGGAAGTGGCTACACCTCCGGCATTGGATGCCTTGCCAGGTGAATACAGCAGCTTTGCACCCTGAATCACTGCGATAGCCTCCGGGGTGGTCGGCATATTGGCGCCCTCCACGATGCAGAAACATCCTCCTTTGACGAGATTCTCCGCGTCATTCTTATCAATCTCATTCTGGGTGGCGCACGGAAGAGCTATGTCGCAAGGGATTCTCCATGGGCGCTCCCCTGGAAAATACTGGGCATGAGGGTATTTCTTGACGTATTCGCTTATCCTGCCGCGACGGATGTTTTTGAGTTCCAGAACGAAGTTCAGCTTCTCTTCGTCAAGTCCGTCAGGATCATACATGAAGCCATCAGAGTCAGAAAGAGTCACAACCTTGGCTCCGAGACTCATGGCCTTCTTGGCGGCATACTGCGCCACATTGCCTGCTCCGGAGACAAGTACCGTCTGTCCTTCGAAGGATTTACCCTGAAGGGCAAGCATTTCCTGAGCGAAATAGCATACACCATAGCCGGTAGCTTCAGTGCGAAGACAACTTCCTCCCCATGCGATACCCTTTCCGGTGAGAGTTCCGGTAAACTCGTCGCGAAGCCGTTTGTACTGACCGAAGAGATACCCGATTTCCCTTCCTCCAACGCCGATGTCTCCGGCAGGCACATCAGTATCCGGCCCTATATGCCTCTGAAGTTCAGTCATGAAACTCTGGCAGAAACGCATGACTTCCGCGTCCGACTTTCCTCTTGGGTTGAAATCGGATCCTCCCTTGCCGCCACCCATAGGGAGGGTGGTGAGAGAATTCTTGAATGTCTGCTCGAATGCAAGGAACTTCATGATGCTGAGGTTCACGCTTGCGTGGAATCGAATGCCTCCTTTGTAGGGGCCAAGAGCACTGTTCATCTGTACCCTGTAACCACGGTTGATGTGGATTTCTCCCCTGTCATCCGTCCATGGTACTCGGAACATAATCACCCTTTCGGGCTCAACCATCCTCTCAAGAATCTTGAGATCTATAAGGTAAGGGTACGCAGTTACGTAAGATGCTACGCTTTCTACGACTTCCCTGACGGCCTGATGAAACTCACTTTCACCAGGATTACGTGCGATGAGTTCAGACATGAACTTATCGACGTAGTTCGATGTGAATTTATCCATTGTTTGGAAACATAACTAACATCGCGAAAATATATAAAAGCCTCGAAAAATACAAGTAAAAATACTACTTTAACCACATGTAGGTTCCGTCCCAGTAGTCCTTGAACTCTATGGTTTTGACGGTCTTCTTCGAGGTGAATACATGTTTTCTTACAGGGGTGAACCATTCGGCCTTCACATACGCTGTCTTGCCGGTATATTTGTCCACGATAGGCAGGAATTCCCATGTGCCGCCGATACGCGGACCTGTAACCCACACTCTTTCTCCCGGAGCGTAAGTCTGGAATGTCGAATAGCCTTCGTCTGGTCCTGTGTAAACGTTACCGTGAACGTCGCGTCCGATTCCTTCTCCCCATGCCCGTTCCTGATACCAGCCAAGCTGATGTGCATGTGTACATTTTTCTGCCACGTCGATTGCCTGCTCGATGGAGCAAATATCATTAGGGCAGATAGTCGTGGATGTTTTGCCTTTGATCAGACCGAGTGCCTCCATGAAACTCATTGCCTCTTCTGCGGCAGGGCTGATGTCTTTCCTGTCAATGTATTTGTCCAGTCCATTATCGAATTCCGTGTAGGCATAGACATCCTGGTTTTCGATGTAACGCAATGCCTTGTAGAGGATTGCAGCCACATCCTGACGGGTGGCTTTGTCACTGTCCGAAGCAGATGCCGAAGGGATGTCGTTGATTCCAAGAGCAGCGCATTTCGCCACGAACTTGTCGCCGGACTGTTTCCTGCCGAGTTTGATTTCGCGGTCAAGAAGTTCCTCTACCAGGCGTACCGCGAGGGATTTCACCTGAATCAATGTCGCCTCTGCGGTGTAGTCTTTTCCGAGTACTTCGTCATCCAGAAGATCGTCGCACAAAGCGAAGTTTACGGAACTCTGGAAGTCAGTGCTCATCTTGGCGTCCGACTTGTATGGCAGGATGAACGTTCCCGGTTGCGTTATAGTTGTAAGCCTTGCCTCAGTTTCGAAGTCTTCTGTCTGCTCGGCCATGGCCTTTTTGAAATCTTCGTAATTCATTTCATTTCCGGTCGCTCTCCATGCAACTTTCGTAAAGTGCTTCTGGTCATATCCCTCTGACATGCCGCACCAGATGCAGCTGTACCACCATACGTGCTGGCCGGCGGAGTTTTTGCCTATATATGCCTGGTCATTGGCCAAAGGCTGTTCGAATATGTGCAGCGGATAATCAAACTCCGTATATTTTATCTCGAAGGTATGCGCAGGGTTATGCTCGCATTCTCCACAGTATTTGCATGAATAGTAGTACGACGTGAAATTCTCGCATGAATAAGCCTTGTAAATGTAGTCAGGAGAAGCTACTTTTTCCGTGAAGACATGATGCGTGCAGAAAGGTTTTGCGGCATCGGTTCCGGCTTTCTGAGCAGAGAACACGTCACTCTGATATGTCTTTATCGTGAACAATATCGGGTATGACCAGGTCCTCGAGGAAACCATTTTCATTACATTGTCGGCTTCCGATTCCGGAATGAATATCGTTGCCCTTTTATTCTGGCACAAGTAGCTGTTGTACGGATGGTAAATACTTGTTGAAAAATCCCTGTCACCCTGATAGACATTACAGATGGTCCTGATGAACTCGGGTGCGTCCACTTTCGGGCTCAGCCATACTTCACGGATGTTGTAAGTTCCTTGTATGAAGTTGTTTACATCACCTGCGGCGCAATTCTGGATAAAATCGCTGTCAGTATCTACTATAATCTTTGTCACGCGCATGGTATTCTGTCCCTTATATTCTCCATTATCGTTGGCATAGAATCGCGGTGCATACGAATCGTTGATGACAATCAGCGGCCAAGGATTGAGATCAGGGCTGAGAGCATTGGCCTCAGCGATAGAATAGGCCTTGCGGGACCTGCGGTAAGAGTCTTTGTTCAGTTCATAATCTGATTTCATGTTCAATGCGGCTTCCCGTTCCGATCCGGCGCCGCCTTTTCCGACTGAAACCATCGTTTCTATAGATATGAAATATGGGGTACTTGGCTTCACTTTCGCCTCTTTTCCATTGACGGTAATCTTGATTCTGCTGCCGTCGATGCCATAGTCATTGTTCTTGAAATAATAGTCGGTCTGGTATTTTCCGCTCGGGTTTACCATCACCTTGAATACGGCTTTGTAGTCAAATCCGCTCTTGAAGAGCATCTCGCCGCTGTCTTTCTCCACGAAATCGCCGATATAGTCCGCTTCCATAATCTGGACATCCCCGGTAGGGACAAGGTCACCATATTCAGTAGTTGCCGAAGTCGCCTGAACATCCCGCGCGTCCCAAAGGTCCGTTCCCGGTTTCGGGACCGGAATGACCAGGTCAATGCTTTTGATTTTCGGTTTGTCCTGTGCTGATGCCGTCAGCGGCAGTAGGATTCCTGCCATTGACAACATTGTAATAATCATATATTTAGCTGTATGTTTCATGATCGTGGCAAGTTGTTTTATTCGGTATCTACGAAGATAAGTCCTGCAGGATATATATACTGGTTGTTCTCCCATTTGACCTGCATGTAAGGACAGTTCATCAGATCCGGGTAAATTTCCATAAGGAAGTCATCCTTCAGTTTGGAATTCAACTTCAAGTTCTTGAGGCTCTTGCAGTTGTCGAATGTAAACTCTCCTAATTCCGTCACATTGGAAAGGTCGAGGGAAACCACGCCGCTGTCGGAAAATACGTGACTGCCGACTTTGGTTACACTGGCGGGAATGTTTATGGTAGTGAGTTTGGTGCAGTTCTCGAACATGCCGTCTTTGAGTTCCGTAAGGTTCTCGGGCAGGGTCACGCTCGTGAGATTTGTACAGCCGCTGAACATGTCATAACTTGTAAGTCCCACATAACGAGGAAGTTTAATACTCTGAAGGCTGGTGCAGTTCTGAAAACATCCATGCAGTTCATCTATCTTGTCGCTCTCGAAAACGACTTTTTTCAGATTCTTGCAACCATAAAAGGCTGAACCCTGAATGATTTTCACCGATGCCGGAATCACGATTTCGCTGATGTCGGTCTCCCTGAGTGCAGCGTTCGATATTTCTGTCAATGTTGACGGCAGTTTGATGGATTTTATGGACTTTCCCCAGAAAATATCACCGCGCATTTCCGTGACGGGGATTCGCTTGCCCTTGTAGTTGATATAGTCCGGCATGACGATGTCCTTACCTGCTACAGCGGTGTTCACTGCCTCGGAAGCGAAGGCAAAACCCTTGCTTGCGTGGACTATGTAGATGACACCGCCGATATCAACGGTTGCTCCGGAAGCGTTCTCGCTTACGATGGTTCCGCTCTGGCTTGTCCCGGAGGCTGAGATACTTTGTTTTACCGGCTTCGGATCCCACTTGGTCATAGTCACCTTGGTAGCGTTCTCATATCCGCCATGTTTCTGGAAATACTCCTTTGTCTCGTCATTGATGAGTCCTTTGATAGTGAAAAATGGTGATATTGAGCTCTTTATGAGAGTCTTATACTTATCGCCCTCGAGAATGGACGCAATCTTGTCATGCAACCCGTTTATTACCCATTGAGGAGAATCGCTGCCGTACTCGCTCCTGACTTCTGCCATCAATTCTACAAGTTTGTTCAACTCGTTGGCGCGTGCATAGAGTTCGCCTTCCACATTTTCCAATCTGGCATGTGCAGGAGTAAGAGTCTTGAAGTAACCGTTCTTGAAGCAATCCTCGAGCAACAAGTACTCATCCGCCAGACTCTTGTTGTTCAAGTTGAAGATATTCGGCTGTTTTCCGGACCAGTTCACCTGCGCGTCAGGGCTTTGAGGCGGCATGCTTGGTTTTACCGTAAGCGTTCCGTATGCTGCCTCTACGGGATATCCGAGCGGAGCGAAAAGTGCCGTGTGCTCATTTGGAAGTTTTACTGTAGGTGCCTCATCTTCCATTTCAGAAACATTTCCCATCATTGCATCGTACTGTTTCTGAAGAGCTTTGTCCCTGTCGGAAGTCTTGCTGCCGGTTGTTTGTTTCTTGACAGACTGAGCCGTCTTTACGATTTGTTTGCCGATTTTGTCTCCGATGCTCTTGAGGCCTTCTTTAAATGATTGGGCATCAGCGCTTGGCATACTCACAAGGAGTGCCGTGCATAGGATAAGAATATTTCTGGTTTTCATTTGTAATGATTGTTGATCTTCTAAGATTACCAACGCATCCCCAAATTTACAAAAAAAATCGGAACTGCTCGGCAGTTTGACACTTTAAAATCCGAAAAAATTTTGTATGTTTGTGCGGATGTTCAGAAGAAAAATCATGACCCTGGCCTGCGTTCTGGCTTATCTTGTGGTCTTCGCCCATTCGGCGATAGCCCATGAGCATCATCGCATGTGCCGAGGTGGAGCGCTGACATCTGAAAGCAGCGAAACGCATCATGATCCTCATTACGGAAGTTGCGAGACTCTCAACACTTTCCTTCTGGATACAGACTATGCGAACGACCTTGTGGTTGACTGTATCCCGGTGTTCCTGCCGGCTGTATCCCTGTCGGAGGTTTCGCCGCAGTCGTTTTCAATTCTACCGGTACAGTTTCTTTATCTTGAGATATTTAGGGAACCATTGATCCTGGGAGCCAATTCTCTAAGGGCTCCTCCTGCCATATAATTCCACAGTACGGGAGCACCAGGGGCGTCTCCCGAAGTGATTATAGCAGTTATATTTCAAGATTCAAAAAATGAAAAAAATATTAGCCATTATGGCAACGGCGGCGCTGGTGTGCACAGGCTGCCACAATCATGGTGAAGAACATCATGAGGATGAACATGCGCACTCTCATAGTTCCGTTCAGGTCGTAACCTGCGTAGAAGGGGTGGAATTATTTGCAGAAAGTGCTGAAATCGAGAAAGGGGAAGAATGCCTGCTTACAGCTTATTTTACTTCCCTTGACACATTCAAGCCATGCTCCGGAACGGAAGCGGAACTGGTATTCGCGGGAATTGACGGTGAAAAAGCCGTCCACGGCGAGTACGTGCGTCCGGGAGTGTTTCATTTTGAGTTCGTTCCCGGTGCGGATAAGGGCGTACTGAAACGCATCGCCTTTGGCGGCAGAGAGTTTGACTGCAGCAATGCATCGCACACGCACTTCCCTACCGCCAATGTCGTAAGCTTCAACAGGGAGCAGAGTTGGATGGTGGATTTCGCCACTCAGAGGGCCACACTTGAAAAGCTCGGAAATGTCATCAACACGGTAGGTCTGGTATCAAGCACCCAGACCGAAGAACGTACCGTTGTGGCAAGGACCGGCGGTGTTGTAGGTTTGGCGGGACGTTATGTACTTCCTGGAATGCCTGTGAGAAAGGGAGAAGCACTCTTTCACATCAGCACGGACGGAATGTCCGATTCCAATATGGAAGTCCGTTTCGCTACGGCAAAGGCCGAATATGAGCGCACCGAAGATGAATACGAGCGCAAATTGTCCCTTTCAGAAGACAATATTGTCAGCAAGGCAGAACTTGCCCAGGCCAAAAGTGCCTATGATGCAGCCAAAGCCGAATATGACAATCTGGCCAAATACTTCCAAAACGGTGCATTCTCCGCTATTTCAGACATCGATGGCTATATCGATGAAGTCTATGTCTCCAACGGAGATTATGTGGAAGCCGGACAGAAGCTCGCATGCGTGTCACACTACAGTCGGTATCAGGTGACGGCCAAAGTGCCATCAAAATACGCATCAGAGTTGAATCACATTGAAGATGCGGTGTTTACTGATGCCGCTGGTAATATTTTCAGACTCCGTGACATTGACGGACACCTTATAACAGCTGGACGCAGTGTAAGCATAGAAAATCCGCTTATTCCGGTGACGTTTGAAGTAGGAGGAAAACTCGGAGTTGTTCCGGGAAGTTTCGTAGATATGCGGATTGTTACGAAATCTGCGGATCCGGTGCTCACGACGGATAGCCGCGCTATTGTCGAAGAGTCCGGGAACTTCTTTGTTTACAAGCAGTTGAATCCGGAATTGTATCAGAAAGTTCAGGTATCCATAGGTGCCACCGACGGACTCAGAACCGTAATAAATTCCGGGCTGCAGGAGGGTGATATCATAGTTTCCAAAGGGGCGGTAATACTTAAGCTGGCCCAGGCGGCGGGGACCCTTGACGCCCATTCCGGTCACGTTCACTGATAAAACCCGGCACTATGAATTGGTTGAATGATATAATTCATTTCTCCCTTAAGAACCGCTTACTGGTCATTTTGGGAGCAGTTTTGATAATCGCCGGAGGTTTGTGGAGCGCCAATCGTATAGATGTGGACGTATTTCCCGACCTCACGGCACCGACCGTCGTGATTATGACTGACGCGAGCGGAATGTCGGCAGAAGAAGTCGAGAGGCTGGTTACGTTCCCGGTGGAGACCGCAGTCAACGGCGCTGCCAATGTAAGACGTGTCCGCTCTTCATCGATGTACGGTTATTCCTTCGTATGGGTGGAATTTGACTGGGGAATGGATGTATTCAGAGCCAGGCAGATTGTATCTGAGAAACTTGTCACCCTTGGAGAGTCCCTTCCGGACAATGTGACTCCGGTACTTGCACCGCAGTCCAGTGTCATGGGCGAAATAATGTTCATAGGACTCCAGTCTGACAGCACTTCCATGATGGACCTTCGCGACATTGCCGACTGGGTCATCAAACCTGCAATTCTTGCTACCGGAGGCGTGTCTCAAGTGACGGTTCTCGGTGGAGACGAAAAGCAGTATCAGATTATAGCGGATCCGCTGAGGATGGAGGCATACGGAGTTACCATGTCCGACCTTGAGGCCGTGGGTAAGTCTCTTAGCACCAATTCCGAGGGAGGAATCATAAGGGACCGGGGCAATGAATATGCCCTGCGAGGCATTTCCCGGACCACGGACCTGGATGAACTCGGGGCCAGCATCGTCAAACTGGGACCAGACGCCCCTATATGCCTTCGGGATGTGGCGGATCTTCGCATCGGTGCGGCTGTAAGGCTTGGCACCGCATCGCAGAACGGCAAGCCGGCAGTCATTATTTCTGTCAGCAAACAGCCGGACATCAACACCCTTAATGTGACGGCAGCCATAGAGAAAAGCGTGAATGAAGCGGCCGCTGCCCTAAGTTCTGACATCAAGGTCGATACTCACATTTTCCAGCAGGCGGACTTCATCAAGGCCTCCGTCGGAAATGTCGGAAGAGCCTTGCTGGAAGGTGCGCTTTTCGTCATAATCATTCTTTTCATCTTCCTTGGTAACTTCAGGACCACGCTGATTTCGGTAATTGCCATACCAGTGTCGCTGCTTGCTACCATAATCGTGCTGCTCGCGCTCGGAATGGATATCAACACAATGACCCTTGGCGGCTTGTGCATTGCCATAGGTTCTCTGGTGGACGATGCCATCATCGATGTGGAGAACGTATATAAACGATTGAGGCAGAACCATCAGAAACCTAAGGAAGAGAGAGACAGCGTATTCAACGTAGTGTTTGAGGGATCGCGCGAAATCCGTTCATCGGTTATCAACGCCACCCTTATCATCATGGTTGCATTCACCCCGCTTTTCTTTTTGGACGGGATGGAAGGAAGGCTGCTCAAGCCTCTTGGAATCAGCTTTATAATAGCTCTTTTCATGTCCCTTATAGTGGCCATGACTCTTACTCCCCTGCTCTGCAAGGATATGTTGTCTTCTGACAAATATCTTACACGCAACAGTAAGGAGAGCATTGTAAGCCGGAAACTCTCGCAATGGTATGGTTATGCCCTTGACAAGGCCCTTTCTTACAAATCCGTCATAATAGGGGGCACGATATCGCTTCTTGTCGTGGCAGTGATTGCATTTGCCGGAATGGGAAGCAGTTTCCTTCCGGATTTCAATGAAGGCTCGATGACCATCTCCGCCGTTACGGGACAGGGAGCCTCGCTTGAGGTAAGCGACCAGCTGGGTGAACTTATGGAAAAAGAATTGCTCCAGATTCCTGAAGTGGTAAGAACATCCAGAAGAACGGGACGCGGAGACCTGGACGAGCATTCGCAGGCCACGAACGGAGCCGAAATTGACGTGACGTTCAAACTCGGCAAGCGCAGTAAGGATGAGGTATTCGATGAAGTCAGGGCCAAACTGAATTCCATACCGGGAGTAGCTGTCACCGTAGGACAGCCGCTCGGTCATCGTATCGACCACATGCTCTCCGGAACCAAAGCCGCCATAGCCATCAAGATATTCGGTACGGACCTCAGTGTCCTCCAGATGACCGGAAACAGCATCAAGTCCGCGGTGGCTGGTATAGACGGACTTGTGGATGTCTCTATCGAGCAGCAGGCCTCTACGCCACAGATTCTAGTCAAGGCCAATCGTGAGGCTCTTGCAATGCACGGTATAAGCATAGATGAGTTCAATCGCTTTGTGGAACTTGCATTTGCGGGAGAAAAATTGTCCGACATATACGAGGGACAGCGCCGCTACGATGTGGTCATGAGACTTCCTGATATATACACAAGATCTCTTGACGGCGTTCGCAATGCCCTGATTGACACCGGATACGGAAGCAAAATTCCGCTGGAGGAGGTATCGGAAATCGTATCTTCCACGGGACCGGGAGCAATCAGTCGCGAGAATGTCCAGCGTAAGCTTGTGGTATCGGCCAATGTCAGCGGTCGTGATGTGGGAAGCGTCGTGGAGGATGTAAAATCTGTCATCGGGCAGTCCATATCGCTTCCGGAAGGATACAGAATAGAATACGGAGGACAGTTTGAAAGTGCCGGAAAGGCATCCAGAACTCTTGCCCTCGCCACCATTCTTGCCATTTTTATAATATTCCTGCTTCTCTACGCGGAATTCAAAGATTTGGGGCTGTCGCTCATTGTGCTTGCAAGTCTTCCGCTGGCCCTGATTGGCGGCGTATTTGCCGTATGGCTTAGTTCTGGAGTCGTAAGCATTCCTGCCATTATCGGGTTTATAACTCTATTTGGCATCGCCACGCGCAACGGAGTGCTTCTTATCAACCGATACCGGCATCTTGAGGGCAGCGGAATGCCTCTGAGACAGTGTGTACATGAAGGTTCGGTGGACAGGCTCAACCCTATTCTGATGACCGCGCTGACATCAGCTCTTGCGCTCATTCCTTTGGTAATCAACGGTGACAAGACCGGCAATGAGATTCAGAGCCCTATGGCTGTCGTTGTGTTGGGAGGATTGATAACAAGTACGCTTCTCAATATCTTTGTGGTGCCTATAATGTACGAATGGTTTGAAAAAAGGAGGAAAAAATCATGAGGAAACTGACAATTGCCGCAATGCTTATGCTTGCTGCCGTCTATTGCGGAGCCCAGGATTTCAGCAGCATACTATCCGAAATAGAGCGGAACAATATCACGCTCAAATCCCTCAGAAGCAAGGCGGAGGCAGATAAATTGGATTATCGCACCGGACTTACTCCTGATGATCCGGAAGTTGAGATGGGGTATCTGTGGGAGACCAAAGATCCTGAAGGTGGTCATCGAATCGATCTTGGCGTGAGTCAATCCTTCGACTTCCCTACCGTTTACTACTGGAAAAAGAAAATATCGGACGGACAGTGTACGGCTGCGGAAATAGAGTATGCCATCGGCAGGAAAAACGTCCTGCTGGAAGCTCGCCAGACATGCATAGAACTTGTGTTCAACAATGCCGTATGCGCGATTTTGGCTGAGAGTAAAGACAATTCTGAGAGAGTTTTCAAAGGAATGGAACAAAGATATGCCCACGGGGATATCGGTATTGTCTCACTCAATGAGGCGCGGCTCAGCATGATGAACGCTTCGAGAGCATATAGGCACGCAGAAATCGAAAGGCAGGCCACGCTCGATGCACTGAAGCTTCTCAACGGAGGAAAGAGCGTTTCTTTTGAGTATGACTCATTCCCTATGATGATTATTCCTGAAGACTTCGGGCAGTGGTATTCCGACGCCTGCCTGTCCAACAGCGAAATCGGTCTCTTGTCCAAGAATCTGGAACTGGCAGAATCCTCCGTGCGTCTGGCTCAGTCAGAATGGCTGCCCAAATTCACTATAGGATACACTTCCGAGCGGGTTCCGGGCAGTACTTTGCAAGGTATAAGCGGAGGGATATCCATACCTCTCTGGTCCGGAAAAGGCAAGGTCAAGGCCGCCAAGGCAAGACAACAGGCTTCAGCCGACATCCTCGAGGCCGACAGGACTTCCTTTATGAATTCCATAAAGTCCAAACACGACAAGCTCAAGTCTCTATACGAACTCTGCGAAGAGTACAGGACGCTGCTTGAAGATACGGAAAGCGCCGAACTGCTGCTCAAAGCACTTGAAGAAGGAGAAATCAATTTTGGGCAGTACGCTACAAGCATGCAGTCGTGGTACAGTTCGCAGATGGAACTTCTTGAATCAGAGCGGGATTGCCACGTGCTTCTATCTGAACTTGAGGCTTTTAAGCAATAAAATCGCAACATTCTGCTATATCATGTCTGTGGGTATAATTAAGTTTATTCAAAACTTTTTTATACTCACAGACTGTTTTTAAGGGGATTTTTGCGAAAAATATTAAAAAACTTTAAAAAAAATTTGCAGAATTGATTTTTTGTAGTACCTTTGTACTCGGGTTGAGTAAGTGACCAGTCTGGCCCATCGACCTATTGGTTATTAGTTTTAGTGTTATTAATTATGTGGTTAGTGTGAGTTGTCGCCGTGAGGGTCACAACTCATTTCTTTTTTATACCCTTTTCAGAATCTTCGCAAGACCTCCTCTGGATTTCCAGAGGTTTATTTTCATTCAATGACGGGTCAGGGACAGGTGGGCGCTGCTTCGTGCAACCGGACAATTTCAGGACTGGCTTTCGCCCGGAGCCGACTTGTCGTAGATATCTTTTATGATAAGACCTGAGAGTGTCATACCGAAAATGCAGGTAATATGCGCAAGGGAGCCTTTCTGCTCTCCCGTCACCTCATCGCCATATACACATTTGAAACTATGCTCAGGAATAGTTCTGCTTCTTCTGAGTTTTTTTCTTAGAGCCGCTCCGAGAGGACAGTCGCGAACCTTCCAGAAATTGCCCACCTTTATGCGTGTGGGGTCTATTTTTCTCGCGGCACCCATGGACGAAAAGAATGTGGCTGGAGAGGATGTGGCGGCCAGAATCAGCGCAGCCTTGTCTTTGAGGGAATCTATGGCATCCACAATGTAATCATAGGTCTCAAGCTTAAAATCAGGAGCGGTATCTTCATTGAAGACCTTCTGAATGGCCACAATATCAGCTTCCGGATTGATTTTCAGGAGCTCTTCTTTCATGGCTTCCACCTTTGAGAGTCCTACTGTCAAGGTCGTTGCCATTCTCTGACGGTTGATGTTGCTGACATCCACATTGTCGGAGTCAACTATCGTTATATGTTCAATGCCCGCACGGACAAGTCCTTCTACGCACCAGCTGCCTACCCCACCTACTCCAAACACGATAATGCGCGCGTGCCGCAGGTTTTTCTGCACCTCTTTTCCGAGTACGAGTCCGGCCCTTTGAAATAATTCGTCGTATGAATAAGTTCCCATTCTTATTTTTTGACAAAGTAAATAAAAATACATATCTTGCACAAAATTTTGAACAGTAATGAAAAGAACCATAGCATCACCAAAAGCACCGGCTGCAGTCGGTCCTTATTCTCAGGCAGTAGAGTTGAACGGTACCCTGTTTGTATCAGGACAGCTTCCTGCAGATCCCCTTACAGGAGAGTTTCCGGAAGGGATTGAGGCTCAGACTCGCCGCTCACTCGACAATCTCGGATATATTCTTGAGGAGGCCGGTCTTACATTTGACGATGTAGTCAAGACCACCGTTCTTCTGGACGATATCAAGAATTTCGCAGCCATGAACGCCGTGTATGCCGAGTACTTCAAAGGTGACAAGCCGGCAAGAGTCTGCTATGAGGTGGCCGCCCTTCCTAAAGGCGCCAAAGTTGAGATTGATGCCGTAGCCGGCAGATAGTTTTTCTGTATGAAGCGTCTGTTGCTACTGCTGCTGTCCGTTTTCCTGCTTGGCTCCTGCCACTGCGGAGACGCTGACAGTAAGCAGTCGTTTCAGAATGCCGCCAAAGAGGTCACAGCTACAATTACCGCTGAGAAGTTGCCGGAGCCCCCTGACTCGTTCATGTCGGTATGCACCGTAAATTTCGGCGCGTCTCCATCTGAAAGTGCGCCAAGACCTCAGTCAAGGATCAATTTCAGTCTCACAGGCCGTCCGAAGCTGCTTACATGTATTCGCAAGTCGGAGTACGGCCCTTTTTATCTTCATCACCACGTTCTGTCCGGTATAAATTCCGTCCAGAATCATTTCATTTCACTAAGGAGATTGCGCATTTAGTCGGTTGATTGTTGTTTTCTTCCTCGCAAAGGAAAGGTTTAGTCAGTTTAATCAACAATCAATCAACTTAATATGGATAAAATTTTTTCAAGAACACGCAGTACGCGTGATATTATGGTGTCTGCCGGACTCGTGATTGCCGGCATTGCTATCGTGGCTGTTCCTTCAGCCGTATCTGTCAATATTCTCGGTGCCTTCCTATGCTTTGTAGGACTTGTGACATTCTTTATGCTCAAGTCGGCCAGGGTTGACAAGGAGACGGGCATCAAATACAAAAGAATCGTCAAATATTTCCCTTCCGAAAAGAAAGACGATATTATCAATGCTCTTTCTTCCGATCCTCAGAAATTCGACTGGAGCGAGAAGGACGATAGCGAAGGGATAATGGTTGACATATATTACAATCTTAAAGTCAACAAGGTGTACGTTCACTGTTTCAAGTACATTCCGTATGAATATTGTTCATGCTCCGACTGGTACGAGCTGGACGCCGACAAATGTGGCAATATGCTGCTTGATTAGGCAGTGGACCATAGCCTTTGAAACAATTCTGGCTGCTTCCTTTAAAAGAAGCAGCCAGTAATCTTTATAGGGGTAACCCCGTTTATTTCAGCGAAGCAAGAGATGCTTCCAACGCCTCAATCCTGGCCAGGGCGTCAGACTCCTTCTTGCGCTCGGTCTCTAAGACCGCTGCCGGTGCGTGAGCTACGAACTTGTCATTGGACAGCTTTCCACGAACGGAAGCAAGGAACTTGCGCTGATGCTCGAGCTCGGCTTCCAGTTTCGACCTTTCTTCAGAACTGTCAATAAAGCCATCCAGCGGAATGCTCATCTTCACCGTGCCTACGATAAAGGAAACGGAGGCACCGGATGCGGCTCCTTCCCTTACCTCACCGATATTTGCGGCTTTGCGTATCACAGGAAGCAGTTCTGAGGCAAAATCACCGTCCACATAAAGCTCAAGGCTCTGTTTCGGAGAAATCTGCTTCTGCGCCCGAATACCTCTGATGGCGATAACGGCCTCTTTTGTCAAATCAAAACTATGGAGAAGTTCCGTATCGTAAGCGCTTGCCTTTGGAGTAGCGGCAAACATAATGGTCTCCCCTTCCTTTCTTGGCTCCATTGCCTGCCAGAGCTCCTCCGTGATGAAAGGCATCACAGGATGAATCAGGCGCAGAAGCTTGTCGAAAAACTCTACGGTAGCCTTATATGTGGCGCCATCGACAGACGCACCGTAAGCAGGCTTGACCATCTCCAGATACCAGCTGCAATAGTCGTCCCAGAAGAGTTTGTAGATTGACATCAGGGCGTCTCCGATGCGAAGTTTGGAATAATGGTCTTCCACCGCTTCTATAGTTCGTGACAAAAGGCTGTCGAACCATTTGATAGCCATCGTGCTTTCCTGCGGCTGCGGGGCTGCGTCATCCACCTTCCATCCGCTCACGAGCCTCCATGAATTCCAGATCTTTCCGCAGAAATTTCTTCCCTGCTCAATCTGGGACTCATCATAGAGAATATCGTTGCCGGCAGAAGAGCAGAGCAACATACCCAGACGCACTGCATCGGCGCCGTATTTCTCAATCAGGTCCAGCGGATTCGGACTATTGCCGAGAGTCTTGCTCATTTTGCGGCCAAGCTTGTCGCGCACGATACCCGTGAAATAAACGTTTCTGAACGGAATATCCTTCATGAATTCGTCTCCCGCCATTATCATCCTTGCTACCCAGAAGAAAATAATGTCCGGACCGGTGACCAGATCGCTGGTCGGATAATAGTATGAAAGGTCCGCATTAGGCTTGCGCTCCGGGTGTCCCGGGAACTTAGGGTCAAATACGGAAATAGGCCAGAGCCAGCTTGAGAACCATGTATCCAGTACATCCTCGTCCTGATGCAGATCCTCCGCCTGCAGAGACGGATTGATTCTCCTCGCTGCTTCAAGAGCTTTCTCTGCTGTCTCTTCCACAACTATCTGCCCGTCAGGAAGATAATATGCAGGGATACGCTGTCCCCACCACAACTGACGGGATATGCACCAGTCGTGGGCGTTTTCCATCCAGTGACGGTAGGTGTTGCGGTATTTGTCCGGTACGAACTTGATATTTCCGGATTCCACGCTGTCAAGAGCCATAGCCGCCAATTTATCCATCTTAAGGAACCATTGAGCGGAAAGCTTAGGCTCGATAACGGCATTTGTGCGCTCCGAATATCCTATAGGAGAGATATATTCTTCCGTCTTTACGAGATTTCCGGCCTCCTCAAGCAGTTTCACGATTTTCTTGCGGGCGACAAATCTGTCTTCGCCTACAAGAATCTGTGCTTTTTCGTTGAGCCTGCCGTGGTCGTCAATAATCTCAGTGACAGGAAGATTGTGTCTGAGACCTATCTGATAGTCATTTACATCGTGAGCAGGAGTCACTTTGAGGCATCCTGTACCGAAATCCATCTCCACATAACTATCCTCAATTACAGGTATCTCCTTGTTGATGAGAGGAATGAGAACCTTTTTTCCGCGAAGGTGGTGATACCTCTCGTCAGCCGGGTTGATGCATATTGCAGCATCGGCCATGATGGTCTCCGGGCGCGTGGTGGCTATGACAAGATACTCATCCGTAGGATTCCCCTGTCCGTCCGATATATAGTAACGAAGATGATAGAAATGACTCTTGGTGTCCTTGTGTACGACCTCATCGTCACTGACAGCGGTAAGCGCTTCAGGATCCCAGTTGACCATACGGACGCCCTTGTATATCATTCCCTTCTTATAGAAATAGCAGAATGTGGCTATCACGGCATCCGTAAGCTCCGGCTCCATGGTAAACCTGGTACGGTCCCAGTCGCATGAAGCGCCGAGTTTGCGAAGCTGCTTGAGGATTATCCCTCCGTGCTCCTCTTTCCATTTCCACGCATGCTGCAGGAACTCCTCACGGGTAAGGTCTTCCTTGGAAATACCCTGCTCTTTGAGCCTCGCCACCACCTTGGATTCCGTGGCAATGCTCGCATGGTCCGTTCCCGGCACCCAACATGCGTTCTTTCCGTCCATTCGTGCCTTTCTTATGAGCACGTCATTGAGTGTGTTGTTGAGAACGTGCCCCATGTGCAGGATTCCAGTCACGTTAGGTGGCGGAATGACTATGGTATAAGGCTCCCGGGCATCCGGCTCAGAATGAAAAAACTTGTGGTCGGTCCAATAGGAGTACCACTTCTCTTCAACCGACGAAGGGTTGTATTTAGCATCTAATTCCATATCAATAAAGCGTCCTATGACGAATTTGCAAAGATAGTCAGATATTTGGATATAACTTCGATGAACCAAGAATATTTTAGCGACTATGCGCATATCTCTGAAAGAATCAGTAAATTTGCAATTCACATCTAAAAACCCAGATATGGACAACGAAAAGAATCCTATAAACAAGCTGGAAGTTCTCCCGGAAGCTGCGGGCGGAACATATTCCAATCTGGCTGTAATCAGCCACTCAAAGACCGAATTCATAATTGATTTTGCCGCCATTTTCCCGGGATTCAGCGGTCCTCAGGTAAGAAGCCGCATCATCATGGCACCGGAGCACTGCAAAAGGCTTCTTGGCGCCCTGGCAGACAATATCTCCAAATATGAAGGCCAGTTCGGAACAATAGGCATCGAAAACGGACAGCCTTCAGCGACTTTCAACCTTTCTGATCTGAATCCAAATGGCACAAAATCTTAATCTTCAGCGCATCAAGGCCATAGTATATGATATTGACGGGGTCCTCACCGACGGGAGCATCTACCTCCTGGATGAGGGGCCGGACAAACTCGTGCGCGTAGTCAACGCCAAGGACTCGTTTGCTTCCAGAGCGGCTGCGTCCAAAGGATTTGTAGTCGGCGTCATTTCCGGTGCAGACACCAGGCCGCTGAGAAACCGCTGCGAACACATGGGCGCAAAACCTGAAAACGTTCACCTCGGAACCAGAGGGAAACTGAAAGTATTCTACAGTTTCTGCGAAGACAACGGTCTCAAGCCTGAAGAGGTGGCTTTTTTCGGGGATGATATTCCTGACACCCAGGTACTAAGGGCCTGCGGACTGGGAATCGCACCCGCCGATGCTGCGCCTGAGGCTCTTGAGGCAGCTGACTACATCTGCAAGGCTCCAGGCGGGAGGGGATGTCTGCGCGAAGGAATCGAGATGATACTCAAATCTCAGGGAAAGTGGCAGTTTGATGAGGACAAGTTCCACCTGATATACTGATATGCTGAATCTTGAAGGAAAAAAGATAATCCTTGGCAGCAACTCTCCGAGAAGAAAGGAACTGCTTGCGGGCCTGGGCGTGGAATTTACCGTAGATACGGGCAATACCTTTGAAGAGACCAAGGAGCCGGACCGCGAACCGGCTATGGTCCCGGTGGATATGAGCCTTGGGAAATCGCATGGCTTTCACAGACAATTGGAAGAAGGAGAAATACTCATCACCGCCGATACCGTGGTGATAGTGAATGGGGAGGTTCTCGGTAAGCCTCACTCAAAGCAGGAAGCGGTGGAGATGCTGCTTAAACTCTCCGGACGAAGCCATCAGGTGGTAACGGCAGTCACTCTTCGCAGCGCTGCAAAGGAAAGGACCTTCTCGGTAAGCACGGACGTTGTGTTCGACTCACTCCCGAAAGAGAATATCGAATACTACATCGATACATACAAGCCTTATGACAAGGCCGGGGCTTATGCCATACAGGAGTGGATAGGATATACGGGAATAAGGGAAATCCGAGGCTCCTACTACAATGTTATGGGGCTTCCTGTAAACAGGCTCTGGAAAGAACTCTCCGCATTCACAGAAGACTGATGTCCGAGAGGAAGTTCACATATCCGTTCCGATATACTCCGACCCCGGAGGTCGTCAGGGCGGCAGAGGATATGATAGATAGAATCGACGCCTCTGCCCGCTTACGGGAGCTGTTTGCCGAGGGGAAAATGCTGGGTGTGCTGGAGACCGACAAGGGATTTTTATATGCTTTCAGCGGACTTGCCGGCGGACTGTCCGCCGTGGATGGATTTGTTCCTCCGATTTTTGATTATTCAGCTCCGGGCGGGTACTTCCGAAAGAGAGAAGCCGAGATTTCCTCAATGGAAGACGGTCCTTCCAAAGGAAAGGCTTCGGCGCAGCTTCAGGACTGGCTGCTGTCTCAATATAAAGTTTTGAATGCCAAGGGAGAGAGCCGTGACATAAAGTCCATTTTCGCAGACATCGGACTCATTGCTCCCGGAGGTACGGGTGAATGCGCCGCCCCCAAATTGCTCCAATATGCCTACGCCCATGGAATGCATCCTGTAGCCATGGGGGAATTCTGGTATGGTCTTCCCAAGGGAGGCCAGGTCCGACAGCAGGGACGGTTCTACCCGGCATGTACGGGGAAATGCGGGCCGCTGCTGACTTTCATGATGCAGGGACTGGATGTGGAGCCGAATCCCCTTGACAGGGATTTTCTTTATTCCGAACCGCGGGTGATATTCAGCGATGATGATATAGTGGTGGCAAGTAAGCCGTCGGGGATGCTTTCCGTCCCTGGGAAAAGCGGGCGACGCTCCATGATGGACTGGCTCGCAGAGCAGTTCGGCCCCATTTTTTCGTGTCACAGGCTGGATATGGACACCTCCGGAATAATGGTATTTGCACGCACTTTGGAAGCAAAGGCCGATCTTGACAGGCAGTTCGCGTCCGGTGAGGTACAAAAAACATACAGAGCAAGACTTGAAGCAGGCAGGGTTCCATTCAGACACAAGTCAAAAGGCACCATTGCTCTGCCTCTTGCGGCAGACTATTACGACAGACCGCGGCAGATTGTTGACAGGGCTCACGGGAAACAGGCTATCACCGAATACGAAGTGCGCTCAATTTTTCCTGACTCGGAAGTGGATATTGTCTTCAGGCCACATACCGGAAGGACACATCAGCTCCGCGTACATGCGGCACATCCGGACGGTCTGGGGCAGCCGATCAAAGGCGACAGACTCTACGGTAGCCGTTTTGGCGGACGGCTTTTCCTTCATGCAGAGACATTGAAATTCAGACATCCATCCACATGGAAGACCATCTGCTTTGAAGACACGGTCGAAATGAAATAGACCGCACCTTTTCTGGCGCGGTCCATCAAACCCAAATGACAATTATTTATTTGGCGAGTTTCTCCATAAGAGAGAGGACTCTGGCTCTGTTTTCTTCAATTTCAGCCGCATCGGTAGTCACTTCTCCGTACTTTCCCTGCTTCTTATAGAAATCGATAAGAGGCTCGGTCTGAGTGTGATAGGTCTTGATTCTATTATTAATAGTCTCATCGGAAGCATCATCGGCACGACCTTCGATAGCCGCTCTGTGCGCAATACGCTTACGAATCAGCTCGTCAGGAATCATTATGGACACCACGGCGGTAACCTGCTCTCCCCTCTTGGACAGAATCTTGTCGAGATCTTCTGCCTGAGGGATGTTGCGAGGGAAGCCGTCCAGAAGAAATCCGTCGAATCCCTTTATTGTGTCAAACGCAGTCTCGATCATGCCTTCCACAACGGAATCCGGCACGAGCGCTCCTGCTTCAATCAAGGATTTGGCCTGCTTTCCAAGCTCCGTTCCCGCAGCAATCTCTGCACGGAGAAGTTCGCCTGTGGAAAGATGCTTGAGATTGTACTTCTCTGCTATTGCAGACGCGTGAGTGCCTTTGCCTGCACCCGGAGGACCGAAAAGAATATAATACTTCATGTCTGATAATATGTGATTATTCATCAATTACATAGATATCTCTGGAATTGCGTCCGAGCTCGTCATAGTCAAGTCCGAATCCCACTATGAATGCATTCGGGATGGCTTTCCCCACATAGTCAAGCTTTTCGTCCTTGTCATATACGTCCGGTTTGAAAAGCATCGTGCAAATCTTGACGTCGGCAGCACCCTTGTCAAGGAGCATTTCCTTAAGCGCCACAATCGTATTGCCGGTATCGACAATATCTTCGCACAATATTACCCTTCTGCCTTTTATGTCGGCGGTAAGGCCCATCACGTTGAGTACCGTACCGGTGGACTTGGTGCCCTGATAAGAGGACATCTTGACAGAGACCAGTTCGCAGTTGAAATCCAGTCTTTGGAGAAGCTCTCCGGTAAACACAATAGCTCCGTTCAACACGCAAAGTATTATAGGAACATCCTCACAGCCGGCAAAATCGGCATTTATTTTAGCCGCGACACTATCGATGGACTTCAGTATCTCCTCGTGGCTGAGGAACGGTTTGAACGTCTTATCGTGAATTTTGATTGATTCTTTCATCTGTTTCAAATTATCGGCCTAATTTACGAATAATATTCGTATTTTTGACGAACCTAACTACACAATTATGAAAACGCTTCTCTTTCTGTGCCTTTTCGCATTGTCATACGGAAGTATCGAGGATGCCATGCTGGTAATTTCCGGAGCCTCCTGCATAGAGGAACTCACCGAAGATGCCGTATCCATGTTCGCACATTACGCCGAACACCCCATTGATCTCAATGCCGCCTCCGAGCGGAAGCTCGTCTCAAGCGGACTCATGTCCTCGTATCAGGCAGCATCTTTGTGCGAATACCGCAAACGTAGCGGAGACGTGCTTTCCTGGCAGGAACTCGCCTTCGTCGACGGATTCAGCAGCCGATATGCACGTGCATTGGAGTCCTTTGCGGTGCTTCGCCAAAGAGGTGCGCCCGGAGCGGCGGAGTCGGACGGAATCCGGGGAGACATCACCCTTTTCGGAGGCTCCTCGATTCCGACAGCTGCCACCATCTCCGACAAAGAGTCTGTGCGGTTCAGATATGGACTCAGAGCCGCACTGGAGTTCAAGGGCAAATACGAACTCATGTGGAACACGAGAACGACCTTTTCCTCACCCAAGCTTGGAATCGGGACCATAAGTGCCGGATGGGAAGGACGGCGCGGAAAACTGATTCTTGGGCATTACAATTCCAGATTCGGGCAGGGGTTGGTATCATGGAGCGGGTTCAAACTCAGCGGATTTTCGAGCATGGCAGCATTTTCCAGAAATGGCAGCGGAGTGTCCCCCACCTCGTCTGCCGCAGCGGAACTCATGGGCATTGCCGGAAGCCTTTATATCGGGCACGGAGAATTGAATGCCGGAATATCTGTCCCCACAAAGGACGCCCTTATAAATTACTCGTTCTACCGGAAACGCTACAATGCAGGCGCCACCATTTCCACAAAGGCCGTTTCCTTGTCCGAAAGAATATCTCTCAGACATTTCTCGATATTTTCCGAACTTGCGTGGAGCTATTCCGGCGGCCCGGCGGTGGAAGGCGGAGTGCTATGGGTACCCGTGTACGGGGTCAGCCTTGCGCTGAACGGACGGTACCACTCGCCCGGATGGAACAAATACAGCGGAATCGCCTTTGGAGCGGAAGGAAAAGGCATATTCTTCAGTCTTGACTATTCGTCCAATCCGGTCAGAAAAAAGGAAAGGCTGAAAGCCATTCTGACCGCCGGAAAAGAATTCTCCGCCGGAGAGTGGGTGTTGAAACCGATATTTCGCACCTCGGTCACAAAGGCATTCGGAGCCGACGACAACTGCCGCACGGACCTGCGTCTTGATATTCTGTCACAGTGCCGGATGTGGCGGATGAACATACGGGGCAACGCGCTGTTTGGCAATTCCTTTGCATGGCTGGCATACCTTGAGACCGCGGTGGTGACAGACTCATTTTCGGCTTATCTCAGAATGACGGGATTCGATGTGAAACAATGGAATGACCGGATCTATTCGTATGAGAGAAATGCTCCGGGGAATTTTTCAATCCCGGCATACTATGGCAAAGGAGCCAACGTGTCGGCTTATGTCGCGATGAAGGCAGGAGGAGGGAAAACGAGATGCCGTCATCATGTCTGGATTCGTGCCGAATATACCTTATATTTCAAGGGTTCCGCAAGGCGTGCAAGCGGAGCCGGATGTGTTCTTCAATATAAATTTCAATTCTGAAAGAAAATAATGGCAAACTTCTTTATTGTTTCAAAAAAAATGGCGTACTTTGCAAAAGATTTGATGAGTTGACAATACATGTACAATATCTATGAGCAGGTACGGCAAGTACACAGAATCGCTTCGGCAGATGGCGTGCATTCCTTATACAAGTGGAATAGCAATGACGGCTGCGTGGTATCCATTACCACCCACCGTCATTTTTTTTGTAATATCGCAAGAAATCTATCAAAAAGCATCTAATTGGATTTAATAATATGTCAGATTCACGTAAAAAAGCGACACTTGTTCTTCAGAACGGGCGAAGAATGGAGGGATGGAGTTTCGGTTATGGCGGAGCAACTTCCGGAGAAGTGGTATTCTCCACTGCAATGGTTGGTTATCCGGAGAGCCTCACGGATCCTTCTTATTCAGGCCAGATTCTTTGTGTGAGTTACCCACTTATCGGCAACTACGGTATTCCATCCGAAGCGTTGGACAGAAATGGTCTCTGCACGGCTTTCGAGTCGGAAAAGATACATGTCAAAGGTCTGATAATTTCTGACTACAGCGAGAAATTCAGCCATTGGGATGCGGTCAAGAGCCTCGACGAATGGCTAAAGGAAGAAAAAGTGCCCGGAATTTTCGGAATCGATACCCGCGAACTTACAAAAATGCTGCGCGAAGAGGGCGCAATGCTGGGAAAAATAGTTCCTGAAGGAGAAGTCGAAGATTTCCCTTATTATGATCCCAACAAAGACAATCAAGTGGCCATAGTCAGCTGCAAGGAAGTCATCCGCTACGGAAAAGGTGACAAAAAGGTAGTTCTGGTGGATTGTGGCGTAAAACATAACATCCTCAGATGCCTTATCAACCGTGGCGTCGAAGTGATCAGGGTCCCTTGGAATTATGATTTCAACACCATCGAATGGGACGGACTTTTCATTTCCAATGGACCGGGAAATCCGGCACTGTGCGAAGAAGCTGTCGGCCACATCCGCGAAGCAATGAAAAAAGACAAGCCTATTTTCGGTATTTGCATGGGGAACCAGCTGCTTTCAATAGCAGCCGGGGCGAGCACGTTCAAGCTCAAATACGGCCATCGCAGCCACAATCAGCCGGTAAGAATGTGCGGAACGAACATGTGCTTCATAACTTCCCAGAATCACGGATTCGCCGTGGATACCAACACGCTCCCTCCAGAATGGGAACCATATTTCGAAAATATGAACGACGGTACCAATGAGGGCATAAAACACAAAAGCAAGCCATTCCGCTCGGCTCAGTTCCACCCGGAAGCCTCCAGCGGCCCGGTAGATACGGAATTTATGTTTGACGACTTTGTCTCAAGTTTGTAAGAATATGATTGACAGCAATATAAAGAAAGTAATAGTGCTCGGTTCAGGAGCGCTGAAAATCGGCGAAGCCGGAGAATTTGACTACAGCGGCTCTCAGGCCCTCAAAGCTCTTCGCGAGGAAGGCATTGAAACGGTACTTATCAATCCCAACATCGCTACCGTACAGACATCCGAAGGAGTCGCAGACAAAGTGTATTTCCTTCCTGTCACTCCTTTCTTCGTCGAAAAAGTCATCAAGAAAGAGAAGCCGCAGGGCATCCTGCTCGCATTCGGAGGTCAGACAGCGCTTAACTGCGGAGTAGAACTCTACAAAAGCGGCATTCTCGAGCAGAACGGCGTCTCAGTCCTCGGAACTCCGGTGCAGTCTATCATAGACACGGAAGACCGCGAGCTTTTCGTAAAGAAACTCGATGAGATAGGCGTCAAGACCATCCGTTCCCATGCCGCCGCCAATCTCTCGGAAGCTCGTGCAGCTGCAGCACAGGTCGGATATCCGGTGATAATCCGCGCCGCATACGCGCTTGGCGGACTGGGCTCGGGATTTTGTGAGAATGAGGCGGAACTGGACGTAATAGCCGGAAAAGCATTCTCTTTCTCCCCTCAGGTGCTGGTGGAAAAATCCCTTCGCGGATGGAAAGAAATAGAATATGAAGTAGTAAGGGACAAATATGACAATTGCATAACAGTCTGCAATATGGAAAATTTCGACCCGCTCGGAATCCATACCGGAGAAAGTATCGTCGTCGCTCCTTCCCAGACACTTTCCAACAAAGAATTCCATTTCCTCCGCAAGACAGCCATCGATATAGTGCGTCACGTAGGAATCATTGGAGAATGCAATGTGCAATATGCGTTCAGCCCTGACGGAGAGGACTATAGAGTAATTGAGGTAAATGCCCGATTGAGCCGTTCTTCCGCACTGGCATCCAAAGCTACCGGCTACCCTCTGGCCTTTATTGCAGCCAAACTTGGTCTTGGATACGGACTTTTCGAGCTGAAAAACGCCGTCACCAAGACAACCCCGGCCTTCTTTGAACCTGCCCTTGACTATGTAGTCTGCAAGATTCCTCGCTGGGACCTTGCCAAGTTCAAAGGTGTCTCCCGCGAAATCGGCTCCAGCATGAAGAGTGTCGGAGAAGTGATGGCTATTGGACGCAACTTCGAGGAAGCCATTCAGAAAGGACTTCGCATGATAGGACAGGGAGCCAGCGGCTTCGTATGCAACAAATACAATGCAGAAGACCTTGACTATGCGCTCAAGAATCCTACCGACACCCGAATATTTGCAGTAGCAGCTGCGCTTCAGAGCGGATATACCATAGACAGGATTCATGAACTCACAAAGATTGACAAGTGGTTCCTTAACAAACTCGACAATATCGAGACCACCTACCGTCAACTGAAGGAGTGCAAGTCCATAGACGAAGTTTCCTTTGATCTTTTCAAGAAAGCCAAATGTCAGGGTTTCTCCGACATACAGATAGCCCGTGTATTCGGAATCAAGGAGTTGGTGGTCAGGGAAAAGCGCAAGGCCCTCAATCTCAAGCCTTTCGTCAAGCAGATAGATACTCTGGCAGCCGAATTCCCTTCGCAGACCAACTACCTGTATCTCACATATAATGCAACCAGCAGCGATATCACTTTCGGGGACGGGCCGGAGGCCGTGATTGTCCTCGGCTCGGGGGCTTATCGAATAGGAAGTTCGGTCGAGTTTGACTGGTGCGGCGTGAATGCGCTGAATACCCTCAAGAAGAGCGGTTACCGCTCAATAATGATCAACTACAACCCTGAGACCGTATCCACCGACTACGATGTCTGCGACAGGCTTTATTTCGACGAGCTAAGCTACGAGACTGTAATGGATATCTGCGAGTTGGAGAATCCATACGGAGTCATAGTCAGTGTGGGTGGCCAGATTCCGAACAATCTCGCACTGCCGCTTATGAAGAGCGGAATACGAATTCTCGGTACCTCAGCGCTTGATATTGACCGTGCGGAAGACCGCAACAAATTCTCGAAGATTGTAGATAAGCTCGGTATCGACCAGCCTCGCTGGAGAGAGCTTACCACGATGGACGACATCAACAAATTTGTGGATGAGGTGGGCTTCCCTGTGCTCGTAAGACCTTCTTATGTGCTCTCCGGTGCGGCCATGAACGTGTGCTATGGAAAGGAAGATTTGAAAGTGTTCCTGGACATGGCGGTAGAGGTGTCAGAAGAACATCCTGTGGTCATCAGCTCATTCATGCAGAGATGCAAGGAAATCGAGTGCGACGCCGTTGCAGACGGAGGCAAAGTGATAGCTGCGGCCATTTCCGAGCATATCGAATTTGCGGGAGTCCATTCAGGCGATGCCACCATCCAGTTCCCGCCACAGAAAATCTACGGCATCACTGCTGCAAGAATCCGCAAGACCACTGCTGCCATTGCCAAAGAACTCAATATAACCGGACCGTTCAACATCCAGTTCCTGGCTACGGACAACTACATCAAGGTCATCGAGTGTAACCTCCGCGCCTCAAGAAGTTTTCCGTTCGTATCTAAGGTGCTCAAAGTCAATTTCATCGAACTTGCCACCAAATGTATGCTCTCGGAGCATCCGGAGCCGGTGGGCATTGATCCTTTCGAGCTCGAGTATGTGGGTGTGAAATGCTCGCAGTTCTCGTTCTCGCGACTCAATCAGGCAGATCCTGTACTCGGCGTGGACATGTCTTCCACCGGAGAAGTAGGATGTATAGGAGACAACCTCGACGAAGCCCTTCTCAAGGCTATGCTTTCAGTGGGCCATAGAATCCCTAAGAAATCCGTACTTATTTCGTCCGGAAACGCCCGCCAGAAAGCGGACATACTCGAGGCTTGCCGTCTTCTTTCGGGCAAGGGTATCAAAATCTACGCTACGGAAGGAACATGCCGCTACTTGAACGAGAACGGGGTGTCAGCCGAACGCGCGCTTTGGCCTTATGAGATTGCAAACGAAGATTACCCTTCAGCGTTGGAACTCATCCGGGGACATAAAGTGGATCTTGTAATCAATATTCCTAAGAATTTCACTCACAACGAATTGAGTAACGGTTATAAAATGCGGCGCGCTTCCATTGACTTCAACATTCCGCTTATCACCAACAGCCGGCTTGCCACTGCCTATATCAAGGCTCTCTGCAAGGTAGACGTAGACGAAATCGGAATCAAGAGCTGGGACGAGTACAAATAGTCTTATGCCTTTCAAAAGGGTAATTTTCCACATAGATGTCAACTCTGCTTTTTTGAGTTGGGCGGCAGTTAAAATATTGTCTGAGGGCGGGCCTGATATCAGGCTCGTCCCTTCGGTTGTATCCGGAGACCCTTCCGACCGCCGAAGTATCGTGACAGCGGCTTCCCTTCCTGCCAAGAAACTCGGAATAAAAACAGCCCAGCCAATAGGCATGGCACTGCGGACCTGCCCGGAACTTGTCATTGTCCCGGGAGATTGGGAGTGGTACAGGGAGTGTTCCGAAGGCTTTATGGAAATATGCCGCTCCTACTCCCCCGTACTTCAGAAGTTTTCCATCGATGAGTGCTTCATCGACATGACTCTCAGACTCTATAAGAAAGACCCGGTGGATGTGGCCACAAAACTTAAGGATGAGATCCATTCCAAACTTGGATTCACTGTCAACATAGGGATTGGCTCCAACAAGCTTCTGGCCAAAATGGCCTCGGATTTCGAGAAGCCGGATAAGGTGCATACTCTGTGGAGCTATGAGGTGCCGTCAAAAATGTGGCCTTTGCCTGTGGGAGAACTCCTGTGGATAGGACGCAAGACCAAAGCCAGACTCACCGCATACGGGATATATACCATAGGAGACCTTGCGCATACTTCCAAAGGAAAACTGATTCGTCTGGTGGGTTCCAGTTTCGCGGAGCAGATCTACGAGAATGCCAACGGTCGCGACCCCTCCCCGGTGGAAACCGAAGCGCAGGAGGCCAAAAGCATCAGTGCCGAACGCACCTTCGAGAAAGACATCTCCTCTCCGAAGCAACTGGACAGAGCTCTTTTCAATGTCGCCTGCATTGTAGCCCACCGGCTCCGGCGCAACGGATTCAGGGCTTCATGCGTATCAGTCTTTATCAAATATCCTGATTTCAGCATATCCCAGAAGCAGGGCAAGATTACCAAGCCGACTGATGTCACGGCCTTGATTCTCAACGAAGCCCGCAGACTTATTTCTCTGATATGGGACGGAGTCTCCCCTGTCCGTCAAATTGGCCTTGGTGTATCCGGGCTCACGCACGACACATCAGAACAAATGCAGCTTTTTGAGGACCCACAGATGCAGTATTATCGCGACTGGGACTCCAATTATGACGCTCAATTTCCATGCGACACAAAATACGATACGGATCATTAAGCAAGCAGCTTGTTTCTCTGGCATTTCCGATATTCATTGAGACATTCCTTGTCATGATGTTGGGTGCGGTGGACACCTTTATGCTGAGCAGGCATTCTGACAGCAGTGTGGCCGCCGTGGGATTGGTAAACCAGCTTCTGAACCTGATATTTATCATCTTCGAGGTCATTTCCCTGGGAACATCCATATTGTGCTCCCAGTACATTGGTGCCGGCAAACGGGACAAAGTAATCCAGGTCGTGGGTATTTCCCTGCTCTTCAACCTGGTGTCCGGACTCGCCATCAGCGCCTGTCTGTATGGATTTGCCGGGAATCTCTTGAATCTGATGGGAATGCGGGACAGCCTCATGCCATACGGACTGCCGTATATGAGGATAGTCGGCTCATTCGCCTTTCTTCAGGCTCTATCCTTGTCCATATCTGCGGCACTGAGAAGCGCCGACAAAGCCAAGTACCCGATGTATGTGTCCGTTCTGGTCAATATATTGAACATTCTGGGTAACTACAGCCTCATTTTCGGTAAATTCGGCATGCCGGAACTCGGCGTTCAGGGTGCCGCCATATCTACGTCTTTCTGCAGACTGGTATCAGTAGCGCTTCTTTTCATTATACTGAAGAAAAAGCACATCCCATCATTTCCAAAATCGCTGTTCAAGCCGTTCCCTTGGCAGGAACTTCGGAACCTTCTCAAAATAGGCATACCTTCCGCAGGCGAACAGATGTCATACAGCCTGAGTCAGGTGGTAATATCTTATTTTATCAATATGATCAGCGACCAGGCGCTCGCTACCCGGACATACTGTGTGAATATCGTGATGTTCACTTACATATTCGGTATTGCCATGGCACAGAGCGGCGCCATCTGCATAGGTCATCTTGTAGGAATGCGCAAGACAAAAGCAGCATTTGCCCTTGGCAAGAGGGTGATGATCTGCTCCGTAGGCGTATCAGTAAGTCTTTCATTGATAACGGCCTGCGCCGGAAAAGCCATATTGTCTTTCCTGACTTCGGATCCTTGGATAATCCGGACCGGCTCCATTATTCTGTTCGTGGACGTGGTACTGGAAATCGGCCGGGCAATAAATATGTTCGCAGTCAATGCCCTTCGCAGTGCCGGGGACATCTACTTCCCGGTAGCACTCGGAATCGTAGTCATGTGGACAGTCGCGGTATTCGGAAGCTGGTTTCTCGGCATTCATCTCGGACTTGGACTTGTCGCGATGTGGGTGGCATTCCTCCTGGACGAAAACATACGCGGCTTCGTGTTTGTCAAGAGATGGAAAAGCATGAAGTGGGCGGGTAAGGATTTCGTCAGTGCATAAAAAAGGACCGGTTTCAATGCCGGTCCCTTGAATGTAACTTTCTATTACAAGTTATTTTACTTCTACATACATATAGAGCGACTTGAGTGTCACCGTGATGGTATGTCCGCCGTTCTCGTAGCAAACTACGATGTCCGGATCAAATCCTCCAGGACGACCGTTCTTCTCAACATAGTCAATTGCGTCCTGCTGACTCTTGAACTCGCCCTGAGCTGTTCCGAATGATGCCGTGTATGCCTTTGAGAATGTACCAAGACCAAGGGCAGCGTCTCCGCTTGCATAGCTTTTCCAGATAGCCAATTCCTTATCCTTGTCATTATAATACTCGTAGTTAAGGGTGGCTTTCATTCCGGTGATATTCTTGAAGTCGGTATCAGCGTTTACATCCATGTGGAAAATATTGCCGGCCGGATCTTTTACATAATCAAAATAAATATAATTGGTACCCCAGGCTGAAAGCTTGTTACCAAGAATATAGTTTTGAGAAGCAAATGTAGTGCAGTCTGCACCAATCATCGCTGATGCATCAGCATAGTCAAGATCATACCAGCTTCTGAGAATACTGAGAACAAACTCTTCGTCATAAAGACCAGGTACAAGATAAACGCGCTCCGGGGCAAAATTGAAAATAGGACATACTACACTATCATCTGTGCCTTTCTCGGCCACAAGGCTGATAGTCTCCTCTATCGTCTGCTTCAAACCACCTCCTATCTTACCATTGAATTTTGTGCCGAAGAACGTACCAAGCTTCAAATAGTCAGCGTGACCCATAAAATAGTCCCACAACTCTCTTGACTTTGTTTCGTCCTCAAGGCTGGCATCAAAACTTATTATCATGCCATGTTTATCGGAATTGACCGTCAATTCCATGTCATATGTGCTTTCCGAGATCTTGAGAGCAGCATTGAAAGAAACGGTACCTTCTTCCGCATCAATCTCGTCCTGATACTTTTCGTTTGCCTTTACAAACGCATCAAAATCTGTCCCGATGCAGCTTGCGAGCTCGCTACAGTTGATATCCAATCTTTCAACCGGAGTAGACTGCTTGCTGCAAGAAACTCCGAGCACAGCGGCACAGATGCCGAATGTCAGTAATAAACTTTTTTTCATTTTTTGAGTGAAATTTTCCGCGAAGATACGACTATTCGGGCTATTTTACAAATAGCACAACGCGCTAATTCAACGATTTTTCAGATGATTGAACATGAACCTGAAGGCAGCGAAAATAAGCATTGGGCCAAGTCCGGAATAGAAAGACGCCGTGAACTCCATTGGCAGTCCGGGAATGAACTTAAGGGAGATGCCAAGGCATAGCATAAATATGATAAGGACCCACCCTCTGAGAGGAAATGTGTGCCAAAGACTCGTTTTTTGCGGTTGAGCGGCGATAAGGGCGGAATACTTGTCAACGGCTCCGCGAAACATGAAAAAGAAACATGCCAGAACGAATACGGAGATAAGCAAAAGCGCAGTATGTGATTGAGCGAAGCATTGTTGCGATGCTGCTCTTCGTCCAACCCTGTAATGTGATGAAGGTGTGGAGTGACTAAGTCGAGAACATTAAGGAACAATGCTCCGACCATTACGCCGATGACCACCATCCACCATCCCGATGTGCCAGCTTCTTCGAAAGCAGGAACTATAAGACCCAGGGTGGAAGCCGCGAGCATGATACCTGCACAATAGCCAAGTACCGTGTCGTTCCATTTATGTGGCAGTTCCTTGATTCCGAAACCCAGTACTGCGCCTATCAATGTTGCACCACAAAGTCCGATGGCGCTTATCCATACGCTATTCATAGTGTATTATTCTGTTTATTTAAAAGACCATTACCCAACAATATACTTACCAAACGGCAGTTTGCCTATCATCCAGGAAATGCCGAAGCAGCAGACATATGTTGTGATGGCGGTGGCAGGAATGGTAAGCCATTCGGGCAGCATCGGGTTGTAGAAGCCGAACCAATGTGGCAGTAACAGCATGTGCATCAGATACATGCCATAGCTGGCTGACGAGATAGGTAGGATCACTTTGTTATACAACCAGCTGTCGGCTCCTCCCTTGATGGTGGTGAACAGCATGAACAGAGCGAAACTCATTCCTATGGCGACAGGAGTAAGGTTCTGCCAATCCTGTTCGAGTACCGCAGGCGCAGTAGCCCGGATGCTGTAGTAGTCGGCACTTACGAAACAAACCGCATAAAGAAGAGCCAGCATCGGCAAGCATACGCTCAGGATGTGCTTTTTGCTCCAGTTGAGGTGAACACGGATGAAATGTGCCAGCAGCAGATAACCCACAAATCCGGACACATAATAGAAGGTGGCATTCGGGTTCCACCAGCACTCTCCAAAGATGTCTCCACCCAATAGCTCTCGCAACCGATAGAATGTACAGGTAAACAACCAAATGCCCAGATAGATGAGTTCCTCCTTACGGCTCAGTTTATCCAGCCATGGCGAGATAACGGGCATGATAAGATACAGGCCCAAGAGCATGTAAACGAACCAAAGGTGTGACCCCGAGACAGGGAAGTTTACATAGCAATGCAGCAGTTCCAGACCTGCTTCTGCCCATGTCTGAGCCCCCCACAGCGTGGGTAGTACCGCATAGATGGGCAGAAAGACAAGCAACGGAATCAGTACCCTTGTGAACCTTTTCTTGAAGAATTGCAAGGCGTCAGTCTTGACTGGCACCAGCAGGAATGCCGATGCCATCAGGAACAACGGCACAGCCGTAGGTCTTACCAGCGACTGATAAAAGAAAACAGCATACTTTGCACTTTCAGACGGGAACGAGAACGTATAATCGTCCGAATAAATACACTCACAAGCGTGTACGGTCATTACCATCAGACAGGCAATGACGCGTAACCAGTCAAGAAAAATGATTCTTTGTTTCATGGCAAGAATGTTTGAAATGATGAATACTGTTTGGTTACAGGCATACCTTTACTTACCCATCCGTTATAACCTTCGTCAAGTTCAATTACCTTATAGCCGTTCTTTACAAGGATTTTTGCTGCATTCTTGCTTCTCTTTCCACTGCGGCAATTTACAGCAATGGTCTTATCCTTCGGAAGAGTTATAAGTGCTTTCTCCTGAAAGTCGTCTTTAAGGACATCTATATTAAGAGTATTCTCAATGTGACCATCTGCATATTCTTCTGCTGTACGGACATCGAGGCGCACAATGGTTGTGTCCTCTATTGCCTTGGCATATTCTTCAACAGAAAGACTCTTGAATCCTTCAGATTGTGCATTGCAACCAATAAGGGAGCATAGCATTGTTAATATTCCCATAATTCTTAATCTCATAATTGTATCATTCTATTGTTTCTATATGCAACAGTACTACTGATGCGATAAATTTTGTTTAAAAATCTAATTCAAGTTCATTGACATTTTGATTTTGAGTGAGCGGTTCAGGAACATTGAGGAGTTCTCTGATATCTCTCTTGGTAAGGAGTGATGCTCCAATGACCTTAGAGATCTCTGTAATCGTCAGCGTACTTTTGAGTTCGGCTTTCACCCCAAGCCAGTAATAGGTAAGTACTGATTGCGACCCAAAGGTGGATCTTGACAGCATTTTCCGAGTATCCCCAGAGAGCTTTGATGGTCAGGTTTCCCTTGATCCATTTAAAGAACGTCTCAATCTGCCACCGGTTACGATATATGTTGGCAATTATAAGCGTCTAAGTTCAAAGTTGTTGGTTATAAAGGTGATAATCTCATCTTTTCAGCATCATAGAACTCTATGAGACGCAAGTCCTCAGGATACTTTTTCTCGCTGACATAACCGCTAAGATGAATGGTCTTGTCTCCAACAATACCCACAAGGTCATTGGCGTTGTAGTTAATGTCAACCACATCATACTTCATAGTCGCCTTTGCCCTTGTAACGAAATAGGTTCCGTTTAGATGCATCCTGTACAGAGCTTCATAGTCCACATAGGCCTTATCCATCGTATAGATAGCCCATCCAGCCAGCTTGATGCTGCAAGGGATTGTTGTAGAATCAATTGCAAATATCTCCCATCCGGGAAGATATACATCAGGAACGTTTTCCTTGGCGTACATCGGACGAACCTTACGGAGGAGCCACATACCAAGTTCTTCGAAGATTCTGTAATTCCGGGACTCGTTTGCCTTGGATAGTGAGGATAAATCTACAACCACAGGAATACCAAGATGATAAGCGGCTTTATTGATAGACCTGAGAACCAATGTGATATCCTTCAGTGACTTACATCTGGCCAACTGGCCAAACATCAGATGAAGACAATGACTGTAGCTATTGAGGTTCTTAGCATGAAAGTCTCCTTTGTACTTCTTGACGGAGTCTTCAAAGACCCATCTGGGGAAGTAGGTCATGATCTGAGAGAATACATATTTGCCTTTGTTCATGATTTGCGGCTTTAAAGAGCCACAAATTTAGCCAAACGCTCACTTCAAATCGTAAAATGTCAAAGAGCTATTTAAATAATTTGTAATTAATGACTTGCAACGACGTTGAACCGAATTATCGCATCGGAAAGCGATTCAAATCGTTAACAAGTAAAAACTTAATAAAATACTTAATATTAACAAGTTACAAACCAAATATGCGATTTTATCGCATCACTAGTATTGTACATTGCTGTCCACTAAAAGTTGTGGACGTAGTTAAAAGTTAAAAATCAAACAAA
>SAMEA104315429__coassemble_276_pt1 | contig 73679 bp, 70 predicted proteins | sample SAMEA104315429__metabat2_high_PE_047 | metagenome-assembled genome bin SAMEA104315429 (sample SAMEA104315429) | gut metagenome | biome: Monkey gut; feature: monkey-associated habitat; material: faeces | place: China | collected 2013 | reverse complement strand
TACCGCGAAGTATTGTCAAGACCCAAGTTCCACCTTACGCAAGCGCAGATTGAGATAGTACTCAAGGCAGTCGTCACTGATGGCCTTAACATCGTGACAGGAAATATCAAGCACTTCCCCGTCAAGCCATTCGTCGTAACTCCGACAGAAATGGTCAAGATGATGGAGTTCTGAAGCATTCGGTGTAAAAAACAGGCGTTTCCGGTACGGAATAGACAACTCGTGTGCCGGATGCAGCCGTTGCCGACCACTTTTGTCGCAATCACCAACTACTTGTATTCATTATACCTATCTTACTGTTCCCGGCTTGCCGGTTCTTAAAATATTTGTTTGTTTTTAAGTATTTTCTTTCTATATTTGAACTTACCAATTCAACCCGACAAATAATAACCATTTTACTGTTCAACAAATTGACCATTTAGGTATTAATTAATAACTATTATTAAAACTAATTCAATTATGTTGAAACAGTTCCTTAAAGGAATGGCTGTGGCCGTTGTGGCTACAGCTGTGGGGCTGGGATGCGCCACGCAGATGTATGCGCAGAGCCGGGCCGTAAACGGGAAAGTTACAGACAGTAAGGGAGAACCTGTTATCGGGGCCTCAGTATTTGTCGTAGGTTCCACAAATCATGGCACCGAAACTGATTTGGAAGGCAATTATAGCCTTTCTGTACCTTCCGGTGCAAGTCTTAATTTCTCATGTATCGGTTACGCTACTGAGATTGTTCCCGTGGGCAACCGCACCATTATCAATGTGACTCTCAAAGACGACACGCAGTTTATTGAAGAGACTGTCGTAATCGGTTATGGCGTGCAGAAGAAGAGTGACGTTACCGGAGCAATTGCTTCCGTAAAAGATTCCGACATAGCCAACAGGTCTTCGGCGTCAGTCGCTCAGGTACTCCAGGGAAAAGCTGCCGGTGTGCAGATTGTTAATCCTTCAGGTGCTCCTGGCTCGGAGTCTTCAATCCAGATTCGTGGATATTCATCCAATTCTAAGACTACACCTCTTATGATTGTGGACGGACTCAAAGTAAGCGATATAAACTATCTCGATCCAGAGAGTATCGCTTCCATCGAGGTCCTCAAGGATGCCGCATCCGCAGCCATCTATGGTATCGAAGCAGGAAACGGTGTAATTCTCGTGACGACGAAGTCCGGTAAGAACGGAGATGCAAATGGGAAAGTTTTCTACAATTTTCAGCATACGATTCAGTCAGTTGCCAATATGCCTGATCTTATGAACGCGCAGGAGTGGATGGATTATATGATTCTTTCCGGAGCCAACCGAGACAAGAGCGAGTTCGATTATGATGGCAAGACTGATACGTATTGGCCAGGTCTTATGTTCGAGAAAGGCTATATCACGCGTCACACTGCCGGTGCACAGGCAGGAAACGATAAAGGCAATATCTATGTTTCTCTCTCGTACTTGGACAATAACGGTATTATTGCCGGAGACAAGGACGTATTCAAGCGTCTTACAGGTCAGATCAATGCCGAATACAAGATTAACAACTGGCTCACAATTGGAACCAACAACTCAATAGAGCGCTCCAAGTCAAGCTCGGTTACCGAGAGCAGCGGTGCCAATACCAGCCTTCTCGGCTCTATCCTAACCTATGACCCTATTACCCCATGGACATACACTGAAAGCGATATGCCTGAAAGGGTAAAGATGTGGCTTAACCAGGGGCACGTGCTTCCGACTGACGCCAACGGAAATGTCTACGGAACCTCTATCTTCAGCGGTAACAGCCTTATCTGGCACCCAGCCGTAATGCGCGACAGGACGGATACCGATAGGGATAGTTTCTTCCTCAGGGGAACGACCTATGCTAACTTCACCCCAATCAAAGGTCTTGTCATTACTTCAAGACTCGGATACAGGGCAGGATATAGCAATACCCACACGTATAACTATGAGTTGTATGTCAACTCTGTCGCCAATCAGAATATGAGCATCAATGGACGTTCAGAGAACAGGCTGTTCTATCAGTGGGAGAACTTTGCAAACTATAACTTTGCCATCAAGAAGCACTCCCTCTCAGCTATGGCAGGTATGTCTTTCCAGAAGAGCATGAGCGACTTCGTATATGGCACAGCCAACCAGTTGACCAACGAGAAGATCAATTTCAGATATCTCCAATACTCAGTCAATACCACGAGTATGTCTCTTCAGGGCATTCCTATGGTAAGCGCAAATATGTCTTATTTCGGACGTTTGGGCTACTCGTATGACAACAGGTATTTCTTCCAGGCCAATTTCAGAGCGGATGCATACGATACGTCCAAACTCGCTCCGACCAACAGATGGGGATATTTTCCTTCTGTATCCACCGGTTGGACGATAAGTAACGAGAAGTTCATGCAGGATTTCAAAGCAATGACCGGTATGTCGTTTATGAAATTCAGAGCATCATGGGGTATCAACGGAAATGTGAACGCAATGGGCCAGTATCAATATATGGACACTCTCGCTGCATCCATGGCCGATGGATATGATTTCGGAGACAACAAGATGATACCTGGTGTGGCTCCTTCAGGAGTTCTTCCTAATCCTGATATCAAGTGGGAGACTTCACATCAGGTGGACCTTGGTGTGGATGTAAGATTTTTCAACGAGCGACTCGGAATATCTGTGGACTGGTATAACAAGAATACCAAGGACCTTCTTACAAGCACCACGGCTCCAGCTAATACGGGTTCTACCAGAATGTATATCAATGCAGGAAAGGTTAATAACCATGGTACTGAAATAGAATTGTCATGGAAAGATAATATCGGTGACTTCGGGTACAGCATCAGCGGAAATATCGCTACCGTGCACAATAAGGTCCTTGAGGGAACAGCAGCAGAAAGAGTTCAGGGTGAGAGAATCTGGAACTCTTACTATATGACCTATTTCGAGAAAGGCTATCCGCTCTGGTACCTGAGAGCTTTCATTATCGATGGCATTGACCAGGAGACTGGTGCACCTATCTATCGTGACAAAGACGATAATGGAGTCATTAATGATGATGACCGGGACTATGCCGGATGCGGAATCCCGAACTTTACGTACGGACTGACTCTCAATCTCAATTATAAGAACTTTGACCTCATCGTGTACGGTGCCGGTTCACAGGGTGGAGAGTTGCTGTATTCGCTTAACCGTGGCGATTTTGCGCAGCAGAATACCCTTAGGGAATTCTATTACAAGGCATGGCAGAATCCTCAGTCCACAGGTTATAAATATCCGAAGCCGGATTACAGTGACACATACTTCAGGGCATCAACATCGAGAATTTTCGATGCTTCGTTCTTTAAGATCAAGCAGATTCAGCTCGGGTATACCGTCCCTAAGAACATTCTGAAGAAGGTCAAGATGGAGTCTCTTAGAGCTTATGTCTCTTTAGATGACTGGTTTACATTTACAAAGTATCCGGGACTTGATCCGGAGACTAGTCATGCCGGTACAAGTGCTGCCGGATTGGGTATTGACTATGGTTCGTATCCTATTTCCAAGAAACTTGTGTTAGGTGTAAATGTATCATTCTAAAAGAATCAGTATAATGAAAGCATTAAAATATATGGCAGGAGTCATCCTGGCTGCCTTGGCATTATCTTCTTGCCAGAAAGAACTTGATATCCCTCAGAAGGGAGTTCTTGACATGGATGAATATTACGCAACTGCCGGACCGGAAGAGGCAGAAAGCCTTATCGCCCGTGTATATGACCTGTATCTTGACGTGCCGGAGGGAGCCCAGGCTACAATATTTATGGATATCCTGTCTGATGATATGTATGCCGGTGGGAACTCGTTTACCGACAATTCCAATGACTATCAAATGGCTAACAACCTCATCTGTACGTCAAGCGACTGGGCTTTCAAAAATGTGTACCCGGCGCTGTACAAGATAATTTATTATTGCAACTTAATCATTGAGCGCATACCTGAGACCTCTGATGCCCGCGTCAACAGAGTGAAGGCGGAAGCCAATTTCATGCGCAGTATATGTCTGTTCCAGGCTATACGCTGGTGGGGGACACCTCCTTTCGCCGATCACGTATACGCTTCTGACGAGATATATGCTCCAAACGGAAATACAGCGGAGATGATAGAGTGGATTTTGAAAAACCTGAAAGACGCTTCCGATAAACTCCCTGCCATCAGCGCCATGGGTGCACAACAGGAGTTCGGTGCGAGAGTGTCCAAGCATGCTGCTCTTGCCTATATGGGAAAGGTGGCTCTTTGGTACGGTACCAAAATCAATGACAAGAATATGGTCGCAAGGGCAATCGATCCTCTGAAGACAGTTATTATGTCCGGTCTGTACGATTTGATTGACGATCCTTCCCAACTCGGGCGTCCTGCCGCTGATTTTTGCAAGGAGTATATTTTTGAGCACAATGCTTCGGAAAGCGACGGATATCCTGCATATCAGGCCGACAACAGGCACATCTGGAGAACACCAAGACCTGAGCATATGAATCTTCCGGATCAACTTTATCCTATGGGATGGGGATTTTGTGTGCCTACCGGAGATTTCGGACGTTTCCTTGAAAGCCATGAAGGTGGAGTAGAGAAGCCACGTTTCAAGGCATCCATACTTACATATGACCAGATTATGGACATGAGTTACACTCTGACATCAGGTCCTGGCGTATTCGCTGCCGGAATTCCTCATTGTGAGGGTTATTTCAATGCCAAGACTCTCCTTTACAGAGAAGACATAATCAGCATGCCTGGCTGGTGGAAGTATTCCAAGTCCAATGTGGCTTATATGCGTTATGCTGAAGTGCTTCTTCTGTACGCTGAGGCCCAGTTCGTGGCAAATGGAGATGCTGACGGTTCTGGTGCGGATGCACTCAATGTGGTACGACGCCGTGCCCAGATTCCTGAAGTCGGAGCTCTCACATACCAGATTATCAAGGATGAGCGTAGAGCAGAACTGTTTGCCGAACAGGAGCGTTACTTCGATCTTGTAAGATGGGGAGACGCTGCAACTGCGCTTAAGGACAAGGGTAAGAAGTGGTACACATTCTATGGCTATAAGCCTGGTACCAAAGAATGGCGCGTGGAGTCTGTTCAGGGTAACGGAAAAGGCTGGGATGACAAATACAACCTTCTTCCTTTCCCTTACGAGCAGGTGGCTGCCAACAAAAACCTCGTTCAGAATCCAAATTGGTAGTGTTTTTAATAAGCATAAAAATTTATACAGATGAACAGTAAAACACTTATTTGCTCCGCACTGGCCCTGATGATGGGCCTTGCGGGCATGGCGCAGAGCAAGCGCTACTGCAATCCTCTTCCGATGCCTATCGGAAACGGCGGAAATGCCGCCGGAGACGTGACGGTTATTGAGGAGGGAGGGAAGTATTACATGTATTGCACCGGAGGTGGTGCATGGGTATCCGATGACCTTGTGGACTGGACGTTTCATGAGGTAAAGGGGGTGCCTGTAGCTCCTGATATCGTGAAATACAATGGTAAGTTCTACCTTTCCGGGAACAGCGACAATCTTTTCGTGTCTGACAGCCCTCTCGGCCCGTTCAAGGATCTTGGCCCGTTCAAGAACACATACGCCATTGAGGACGGATGGAACGGAGGATTTGATACGAAAATCTATGTGGATGATGACAATACACCTTATCTTTTCTGGCCTGGACGCGGCATCAGCGGCATCTACGGAGTCCGTTTGGACCCTAAGGACCTGACCCGTTTCATGGAGAAGCCGACACATCTTTTCGGATTCAATCCTATGCATGCGTGGGAGAGATATGGAGAGAAGAACGAATATCCGGGCGTGGCCTGGATTGAAGGTCCGTGGGTGGAGAAACGGAACGGAATCTACTATCTTGAGTATTCTGCTTCCGGTACACAGTGGAAGACATATGCGGAAGGTTATTATACCGCTACGTCTCCTCTCGGACCATATTCGTATGCTCCTAACAATCCGCTTCTTCGTAAGACAGAGGGACTTGTGACCGGCACTGCGCACGGCTCCATCGTCAAGGGTCCTGACGGAGAATTGTACCAGTTCTATACCATAGTGCTTTCCAACCCTCCGGGAGGTCGCCGTATAGGTATGGATAAGGTGACTTTCGATGAGGACGGACTTATGTATGTCACCGTGACTGACAATCCGCAGAAAGCTCCTCTTGCCAAAGAGGCCAAGACCTCCATTCCTGTGACCATCAATAAGATGAATGCGATGAACGCCCTTTCCAAGGCATCTTCGTCACAGGCAGGCTTCCCTGCCGCATACGCAGTGGATGACTACAGCGGTACCTTGTGGATGCCGGCAGCGGATGACAAGCAGCCTTACCTTATTATAGAGCTTTCTCCGGCTACCCGCTTTGACGTCGTGCAGCTGTTCGAGGTGGACGGTATGAGAATACTCTTCGGAAACGGCCAGGGCCGAGGCTGGAGGACTCCGGGCGCCCCGCTTCCTGTCTATAAGTACAAGCTTGAAGTTTCCATGGACGGAAAGACGTGGACAACGGCAGTGGATCAGACACGCAATACCGTATCGCGCGATACTGTATTTGATGACTTCACTCCGACCACATGCCGTTTCGTGAAACTGACAGTGACCGACTGGCCGAAAAATACGCCGCTTGGAATCATCGATTTCACCGTGTTCGGCACTCCGGCTGGACATCTTCCTGCAGCTGTGGCAACTCCTACATACTATCAGTTGCCTCCAGACAAGCCTGCCTCCTCAAGATAATAAGATTGAGAGTGGCCCCGTGAGAGTAGGCCTGTTAACGATGGCCGTTGCCTACACCTCCGGCCCCCTCACGAAGGGTGACTAAAGTAACATGAACCCCGAAAGTTTTTTGTCTAACTTTCGGGGTTCACATTATTCAGAGGTGCTCGGTACCGGAAACGCCCTCCTATGGTACGGAATATGCGTGCCGTGCGCAAAACAGGCTTCTATGGTACGCGACGCATTTCAGAGGCATTCGGTGTAAAAAACAGGCTTCTCCGGTACCGACGAGATTTTCGGTGCAAGAAACAGGCTCCTGGGTACGCGACTTCTGCGACCAGATTAGCAAGGGAAAGGCCCTCTTCGTAGCCAGCAACTCCGACCCGAAGGATGTGAGCACAAGAGATAATTTCTTTGATAAGTAAGCATCCTATTGGTTTTGATCTACTTTCATTTGCTCGAGAAAGGAACTTTCTGTAGATTTGTAGAAAGAACTTCCTGCAATGGATTTGTGTTTTGACAATAGACTTGCTATCGGTTATAGGAGCGGCTCCCAAATTTCGAGAGTCGTTACAGAAGGATGGATGGCAGCGAATATGTATTGCCCGATATGTGGTGCCCCTGTATTATCGCATTACGCTGCCAATAAACCCGTTGCTGATTTTTATTGTAATGATTGCCGGTCAGATTTTGAACTGAAAAGCCGGGAAAGCAGGACCGCACACATTGGCAATACTGTGGCCGATGGAGCGTATAGAACAATGATAGGACGGATTACCTCGCTCCGGAATCCCAATCTGTTTGTTATGACGTATGCTGATTGGACCGTCAATAATCTATTGTTGATTCCTAATCACTTCTTTACTCCTGCCATCATTGAAAAGCGTCCACCTTTGAAGGAAAAGGCAAGGCGAGCTGGTTGGATAGGATGTAATATCGGGATAGGTGATATTCCGGAAAGTGGTAAAATCTTCATAATAAAGAAGGGTATCCAAGAAGATAAGTCAAAGGTGATTGATTTATATCAGCGTTCATTGGCGCTTAAGACAGAGGAGATAGATAGACGAGGATGGCTTTTGGACGTATTGCGCTGTCTAGATAGGATTCCCTCAAACGAGTTCAAACTTGAACAGGTTTATGCTTTCGTGAATGAATTGCATGAAAAGCATCCCGAGAACAACTTCGTCAAAGACAAGATTCGTCAACAACTCCAGTGCCTTAGGGACAAGGGTTTCATTGAGTTTACAGCAAGAGGTCAATATAGAAAAACAGTGTGATATGACAAATGGAATAGTTTATATAAATGTCCAAATGTGTCTGTAATTGCTTCTCTATTCAGGAGAAGCTGATAGCATGTATGATTACGAGGCAGAGGAAAGGTTTATTGATCTAATGGCATAGACGAGCGACAATTAAAAAAACTCGGTATAACTTGCTTTTGCAATGAGTACAGACATAGTTGGCATCCGTAGAAAGAAGTCTTCAGTAAAAGAATCGATTGAGAATGAACGAGTATTTATTTACAACGATAGAAGGTATAACAGTATCTCCTAACCTCAGCGATGTTGAGAACTGTCAATTGTTGGCAAGAGTTGATGCTTTAAATGAAACTGACGCATACTCCAGACTGTTTGAGGAGAATGAATGGATATCGGAATCCGGTTTTTCTCCGGAAGTCATCATGGTAGATCAGGTCATTACAAAGGAACAAATCTCAGATATAAAAGCTATCGTCGATTATCTCTGGGAGGATGAAAAGTGCTCTTATGAAGAAAATGGCTGTCCTCAAGACCACATTATTATTGTTTTGAAGCGCCTCAAAGAAATGATTGTCGATTACAAGTGACAATCATATTTCAACTTTACTACAACTATGAGTTGATGAAGAAAATTAATGGGGGAACCCAGATGCGTGATGTCTGGACGCTTCCTGCTATTGCTCCGTGGGAGAAGTCTTGTGGTAAGCATCCTACCCAGAAGCCACTGTGCGTCCTGTCGAGAATCATTCAGGCATCTACTAAACCAGGTGCCTGGATACTTGACCCGTTCACTGGAAGCAGCACCACCGGTATTGCAGCAAACCTGCTGGGACGCCGTTTTCTCGGCATTGACCAGGAAGAAGAATTCCTCGAGATGAGCAAAGCCCGTCGCGAGGAATTGAACAGTATCAATCGTAGAAGAGAGATTCTGGAGAAATTAGAGAAGCAGGCCAAACTTTTCCAGGATAGCGACATCCGTGTTCTCTGTGAGCCGGAGGCATACTATGGGCCGGAACTTCCATTCTAAGAAAAGTGCCCTTTCTGCTGAAAAGTGGCGCCCAGATGTCTGAGCGCCACTTTCTGGTTTTCTTTTGGGGCTAATGGGCATTTAGTAGCATGAAATCCTTGCATTCGGTACCGGAAACGCCCTCCTACGGAACGGAATTGACACTCGGTGCGCAAAACAGGCTCCTAGGGTACGCGACGCATTTTCTGAAGCATTCGGTGTAAAAAACAGGCTTATCTGGTACGGAAGGGATATTCGGTGCGCAAAACAGGCTCCTGGGGTACCGAATGAAATCTCGGATGCGAGATTCCTGCACTGTAATCAGCAATTCCGCGGAAAATAGGACACCTTTTGCGTCCTCCCGCCTCGTTTCTACCGAGTGCCAAAGGTATTTGCTTCCACAGCGTGCTAAAAGTACCGACTGCTAAAAGTATTTGCTTTCCTTTTCGAAGAGCGCCCTGTCGTCGCGGGTAGGGTCCGGTTTGAAGCTGCTGCTGTTGCGCATTTCTTCGATGGCCTCCTTCTCGCTTCTGCTCAGCTTGTGCGGAATCCACACGAGGATCTTGACATAGAGATCTCCCTTGCCGTATCCGTTCACGGAAGGCATACCTTTGCCGCGAAGCCTTTCTACGGTACCGGACTGAGTGCCGGCCGGCAATTTCATCTTCTGGGTGCCGTCCAGGCAAGGTATGTCAATCTCACATCCGAGCATTGCATCCGTGACGCTGATAACTCGCGTGTAGAACAGGTTGGTCCCGTCCCTTTTGAGTCTGGCGTGAGGAATCTGCTCAATCTGGACATAAAGGTCTCCGTTGACGCCACCGTTCCGACCGGTATCACCTTCTCCTCTGACCGGAATCTGCATCCCGGACTCAACTCCTGCAGGAATATTTACGCGCAGGGTATCCTTTACCCTGGTGACGCCCGTACCGCGACAGCTGCTGCAAGGATTTGAAACCACCTTTCCGGTACCGCCGCAATTAGGACATACGCTGTAGGAGACAGATCTCGCGAACAGGAAACTGCTCACCTGCTGTACCTGTCCGCTACCATTGCAGGTAGGGCAGACCTTTATGTCAGACGCGTTCTGCGTGCCCTTCCCGCCACAGGTTTTGCACGGGCGGAAGTGCTCCACTTCTATATCTTTGGTGCAGCCGGTCGCAATCTCTTCAAGGGTCAGGCGCACGGTCACGGAGACATCGTTGCCACGTATGGTGCCACGTCCCTGATGGCTTCCCTGAGAAGAGCGTCCGCCACCGAACCCGCCAAATCCGCCGAATCCTTCAAATCCGCCGCCGAACCCTCCGAAAATATTGTTGAGGAGATCGTTGAGGCTTCCGAATCCCTGGCCCCAGTCCTGATTTGCAGCACCGTCAACACCGGCGAACCCGAACTGATCGTATTTGGCTTTCTTGTCCGGATCGCTGAGCACGGAGTATGCTTCCGAGGCTTCCTTGAACTTCTCCTCGGCTGTCTTTTTCTCGGCGTCTGTACCGTTTACCCAACGGTCCGGATGCCATTTCAGGGCCGCTTTTCTATAGGCGCCCTTGATATCGTCAGTGCTCGCACCTTTGCTGAGGCCGAGCACTTCATAATAATCTCTTTTTTCTGCCATTGTGTTATGCTCCTACTACAACCTTGGCGTAGCGCAGGATCTTGCCGTTGAGCATGTATCCAGTCTGCACTACATCAATAACTTTCCCTTTCATGTCCTCGCTTGGGGCCGGAAATTGTGTCACGGCTTCGTGGAAGTCCGTGTTGAAGTCCTCGCCCTTGGCCTCTATCTTTGCAAGACCTCTGGTCTTGAGATACTCCATAAGCTTGGTATATATGAGTGAAGTCCCTTCCTTTGCCGCTTCGTCTGAAGATTTTTCAAGGATTGCCATTGCTCTCTCGCAGTCATCCAGTACCGGAAGCAGACCTTTTATGGTGTCAGCCGCCGCTGAGGATATAAGGTTGAGCCTGTCTTCCGAACTGCGTCTGCGGAATGTTTCGAACTCTGCCATAAGACGGACGTAGTCGTCCTTCTCTTTGGCGAGTTTCCCCTCCACTTCTTCAATCTTCTTGTTGAATTCCTCTTCTTTTTTCTTGAACTCTTCCTTGTAGTTCTGCTCCTTCTTGCTCTTCTTCTTGTTGTCTTCGGCCTTCAGGTCTTCGTTAACTTCTTCTTTCTGTATTTTCTTTGAATCTGCCATAATCATATCTATTTAACGCAAGCGCATATCCTTCAAAAGACTTGCCAGTGACAATATGTCACATTTTTCTATTTGAAGAACTTGTCAATCTCTCTGATGGATTGCGGCATGGTGAACACAGCGACTCTGTCGTAAGCTTCAATCCGGGTGTCTCCGACCGCTATATATGCTTCATTGCCTCGTATGACACCTCCGACCAGCGCGTTCTGCGGGAAATCAAGTTCCTTGAGAGGAGCCTTGGTGATGGCGGAGTCAGGAGCTACAGTATATTCGATCACCTCCGCGTTGGAGCCTGTCATGTAACGGACAAATCTTGCCTTTCCCGACAGGGTGAGACGGAATATTCTTCCGGCGGTAAGGAGTTTCTTGTTGATGACATTGTCCACTCCCATCTCTTCCGCAAGCTTTATGTATTCGATGTTCTCGACTTCCGCTACCGTTCGCGCCACTCCGAATTTCTTCGCTACCACGCAGGACAGCACGTTGCTTTCGTCGTTGCTTGTAAGAGCTATGAACGCGTCATATTGCTGGATGCCCTCGTCGTACAGGAAATCCGAATTTCTTCCGTCTCCGTTCACCACCTGCACGGTGTCCGGCAGCCGCTGGGACAGTTCGATACATCTGTCGCGGTCTTTCTCCACCAGTTTGACGTTTACGTTCATCTTTGCAAGTGACCTTGCCAACATCTCGGCAATCGGGCCTCCTCCTACGATGAAGACGCCGTTTATTTCTATGTTGCTCTTGCCGAGCAGTCTGTTGAGTGACTCGACGCCTTCTCTGCGGCAGACCACGAATACGAGGTCTCCGAACTGGAACTTGGTGTCCAGTCTCGGGATAATGGTCTTTTCGTCGCGGGTGATGGCGATGATTCTGAACTGATTGATAATGTCCTTATCTACAGTCTTGATGAATTCTGACAACTTGAGGTCCAGGATAGGGGAGTCCTCGTTGAGTTTGAAGACCGCTATCTGAAGCTTTCCCCTGGCGAATTCCATAGTCTCGGACGAAGAGTTGTGCTTGAGAAAATCCACTATTTCTTCGGCGGCCGTCATCTCCGGATAGAATAGCAGTTCTATTCCCATCTCCTTGAACAGCAATTTGTTCTCCGATGAGAGGTAGTCCTCGTCATTGATTCGGGCTATAACTTTGGCTGCTCCTATTCTTTTGGCCAGAAGCGCGCCCACTATGTTGATTTCCTGTGTGGACTGGGGATATACCGCGATGAAAAGGTCCGCCCTGCCCACTCCTGCATCCTTAAGCGTCTGTATGGACGTAGGGTTACCTACAATGGCCTCCACGTCGCTATATGACGACAAAGCTGATATTCTCTGCTGATCAGCATCGATTACCGTGACTTCGTTGCCTTCGGACCGAAGCATCTTGGCAAGATGAGAGCCTACTTCTCCGGCTCCTTCAATGACGATTTTCATGTTCGGTTTCATATCTCCTGATGTATTTGAATATTCTTTTTCCCTTGAGGGCGAACTGTATGATTATGTTCATGTTGAGCCACCCTTCCGGTCTTTGCCCCGGTGCACTTTTCCTTATGGCACCCCGCATCGCTTCGAACTCTGCGTGGGCTTCCTTTACCGCATCGGCCGACGGTTTTTTCCCGGTCAGCAGGTATATGATGCGGGTCAGGTTATCTATCTTTATTCTCCTGCGAAGCAGTGTGGAGGCCCTTTTGTTTCCGACGCTTGCCGCGAGATTCTTTTCCAGCATCAGCAGGCTGTTGCGATAATTGAGTTTCAGCTTGAATGCCGAATCCCGGGACAGCGTACCTCCGCCGACATGCCATACACTGCTTTCCGGAACCATGAATATGGAGCGCCCTTCAAGAGCCGCCCTCCAGCAATAGTCAATTTCCTCCATGTGGGCGAAAAAACTCTCGTCGAGTCCGCCCAGTCCGGTCCAGACATCTGCCCTTGTCATCATGCATGCCCCGGAAATCCAAAAAACCCGTTTCGGGGCGGAGTCGTACTGGCCGCAATCCGCCTCCGTCATCGACAGTACCCGTCCCCTGCAGAACGGAAATCCGTACCTGTCAAGATAGCCGCCGGCCGCTCCAGCATATTCGAATCTGTCTGTCTTCTGCCAGGAAGAGCCCGTTTTCCCCAGTGCGAGGATTTTGGGCCCGCATACCGCGCAGTCCTTATGGGAGTCCATGAATGAGACAAGTGCCTCAAGCCAATGCTCTCCTACAAGGATATCTGAATTCAGCAGCACCAGATACTCAGGAGCGTCCTCGCGGTCCAGTATTTGGGCAAATGCCCTGTCATAGCCTCCGGTGAACCCGTAGTTGCTGTCAAGAGCAATGGTGAAGATGTCAGGGAACTCTTCCTTCAACATCTCCACCGAGCCGTCAGTACTGGCGTTGTCCGCCACGACCACCTCTGCATCACATCCTTCCAGACTCTCAATCAAAGGAGGAAGGAACTCTCTGAGGTAATCTTTGGTATTCCAGTTGAGTATTACTACCGCTGTGCGCTTCATCTCAGGCTATTTGCCGCAGCCGCAACCGCAGTCTTTCTCTCCTTCGCCGCAGGAGCACTCGCCGCCCTCACCGCAACCGCAGTCGCAACCTTCACCGCAGTGTCCGTCGCAATGGCAGCCTTCCTTTGGAAGATATTCACCGTGCAGGCCTTCAGTCATCTCTTTCTCGGTAGCTTCACGTACGCTCTCCACCTTGCCGGTGAAATGGAGGGTCTTGCCGGCCATCGGATGGTTGAAATCCATGGTGACGGTATCGTCCGATACTGCTGCCACCGTACCTTGGATGACCTGTCCTTCTGAATTGAGCATAGGGATGGTGAATCCTACTACCAGAAGGTCTTCCCTTATCTTGCCGTCAGGACCTGCGAAAGATGTCTTCGGGATTTCAATCTTCCACTCGTCAGAATAATTGCCATATCCCTCTTCCGGAGTCAGAGTGAATTCGAAAGAAGCTCCCGGCTCCTTTCCTTCAAGTGCGGCTTCGAACTTTGGAAGAAGCATACCTGTACCATGAATGTATTCGAGAGGCTTCTCCGAGCCGGCCTTGTCTGCAATAGAGCCTTCCACTTCGAGTTCGTAGCTCACGGCTACTACTTTGTTCTTGTCAATAGTCATAATATCTTATAATAAAATTAATTTCCGCTGAAATCTACGTTTGCGAACGCTAAGGTAGGAATAAGTTTTGACATACAGTCTCTCGCATCGTCCCCGGAAGCGATAAACCCGTCCCAGAGCTTGAGAAAATTCCCCGTCACGAGCATTTCGCTGACCGGTCGCACCGCTACACCGTCCTTGAACAGGAACCCCTCAATTCCATAGGAGAAATCTCCGGTGACGCTGTTGCTGTTGCCACCGTTGAAGTCCGTTACAAGAATTCCGGAGCCGCACATTTTCATGATGCTGTCCCTGCCGGCCCCCGGAATGGTGGGCATAAGTTTCGGACTTGTGGCATCCTCCGTAGTCTGTGGCATGCCGAGTTTGCGGGACATATAACTGTTGATGAAGTATTCCTTTATCACGCCTCTTTCGATGATTGCGTGTTCCGTGGTCGCCACACCTTCGGAGTCGAAGAGTTTGGAGCAGGTCCGGCCCTTTATGTGCGGGCAGTCCATTATGGTCATGCTCTCCGGGAAAAGCTTCTTTCCGAGGCTGTCCATAAGGAACGAGTTGTTCTGCTGTATGGCGAATCCGTTGAGCGCGCGCAATATTGGAGATACCATCCTGGATGCGACTTCGGAGTCTATTACCATGGTATAACTTCCGCTTTCGACGGCCTCCGAGCCTATCTGGGCTATTGCCTTTTCGAGCGCCTTGCGACCGCACAGATAGGGATTAACCTCGCTTTTTCTGGAAGAAGAGTCCCACCAGTAGCCGCTGTATCTGTCTCCGCCACATTCTATGGTGACTTCCACTCCATAGTCGAACGATGTCTCGCGGTGAAGGCAGCAGACCCCGTTGGTGTCCATCAGAAGAGTCTCGTAAATACTGCCGGAATACTCACCTTCTTCCGATATTACGGAGTAAGAAGCTTCCTCTGGAAGCGCCTCGTTGAAGATACACGCTTTGAGGGCGGCATTTATCAGGTCTTCAGGCCTTGTCGTCTCCCATGAGCTGTCGCACAGGTCAAGTTCGTCTCCGGTGACGGCCTTCGTGCAGCACAACTCCGGCGGCGGAAGCACCCTGCATTCGTCCGGAGAAATGGCTTTCACTATCGATATTGATTCTGCGATAAATTCCCTTATGGACTCGCGGTCCAGCTTGTTGGTGGAGAATGTGCCGTACCTGCCGTCTGCAAACAATGCCAGACTCAGCGAGTTGTCTCCGCAATGCGTGATTCTGTCCACTTCCGCGTTAAGCGTGGCTACCAGGTCCTCAATGCTTCTGTTGAGTGTCACGCGGGCCTTGTCCGCACCATATTCGAGCGCGGTGTCAAGGCAATATTTCAAAAGTTCCTTGTCTTCCTGTCCAATCATATTATTCTCCTCCTACTGTGAGGCTCTTGATGAGCACGGATGGTATTCCGCATGATACCGGCACGCTCTGCTCTTTTCCGCAGGTCCATGTGCCTTCATCTATCTTCAGGTCGTCAGCCACCGCTATTATATCGGCCAGAGCCTGAGGGCCGTTGCCGATAATATTGATGTCCTTGACCGGCATGGTCAGTCTTCCGTTTTCTATAAGGGCTCCGTTCTTGACATAGAAGGTGAAATCCCCTTCGCCGATCTTGACCTGTCCGTTGGCGAACTGATCCACATAGATGCCTTTCTTGACGGACGATATCAGGTCTTCCACACTGCCGTCATGTCCGCTTTCCATGTATGTGGCGCGCATTCTTGGAATCGGATTATACCTGAAAGACTCGCGCCGTCCGTTTCCTGTGGGAGTCACTCCGAAATAGGATGCGCTGATGCGGTCGTGCAGGTATGACGTCAGGACTCCGTCCGTCACCATATAGGTCTTCTGGCCCGGCACACCTTCATCATCATAGCGACAGGCCCCACGGCTACCCGGAAGCGTGCCGTCATCTACGATATTGATGCCTTTGCGGCAAATCCGTTCTCCTATCTTTCCGGAGAATATGGACTGTCCCTTACGGTTGAAATCGGCCTCGAATGCGTGCCCCATGGCTTCGTGAAGAAGAATTCCCGATGCACCGGCACCCATGACAACAGGCATTCTGCCCCCTTTTGGGCGTTTGGCTTCGAACTTGGCGTCGATTCCTCTTACGGCGCGGCTTACCAGGTCTTCGAGCAGGGCCTCATCTATCATCTCCGGACCTCTGCGCAGACTCCGGGACACGCTGCTGTCTTCCGTCCTGCCGCCCTGTTTGAAAATGGTCTGCACCGATACGCTCCCCAATGGGCGGGAGTCGCAGGTCAACTCTCCGAGAGAGTTGTACATCATGATGTCGCTGACGCTGTATGACAGCATTACCACTACTTTTATGGCTCTGGCGTCCCTGCTTCTTATTTCGCTGTCGATGCGCTTCATGAATGGGATGAACTTGCTTATGCCGGCGGATCTCCAGTCAAGCCGCGAATCGTAGCACGCTGCCGACGGCTTGATGCCGGCAACTGACCCGCTGTTGAATGGATGTGTGCATTCTGATGACATGCAGGCGATTGATGCCGCCATGCCCGCCGCCGAAAGAAGAGACCGGCGGTCAAGTTTCTCGGTATATGCGTATCCTGTCTTGTCTCCTTTTATTACCCTTATTCCTGCGCCGAAGTCAAGATGGTGCCCGCCGGAGGTTACCTCACCGTCACGCAAAAGCAGTTCATTGTAGCTGCTGTCCTCAAAATAGAGGTCGCACCAATCCCCTCCATGTTTCAGTCCCTCTGAAACCACTTCCCGGAGCAACTCTTCCGTGACGGGAAATCTGTCGTTAATCTTCATCTGGATGAACTATTCCTCTTATAAGTTTGAATTTCTCGTTGTCTTTGATGTATGTAATCTGTCTGGACCCTTCCGCCACCACGGTAAACGGGGACTTGGAATTGTCGGCAAGGATCCATTTGTCGCAAATGGGGATGTATGTATCGAAGAAATACTGCAACCCCATCACGTATCTTCGTCTGACCACATTGTCCGGGATGTTGTGCCCCCCGGCCGCTACTCTGTCCTTGACCCTTTGGATGGCGAGTTCCGGAGAGTTGAGCCAGAAATACAGAACGGTCACTTCGTATCCGATGGAATGGGCTTCATCTATGATTTTGACAAGGGACCGGGTGGCCAGCGTCGTCTCAATGCTGAAGTCTTCAAGTCGTCCAAGCAGGTAGTTGATTTTCATCAGCATATATCTGCTGGCAGTGATGGATACTGCCGATGGGTCGAAAGGGGACAGACTCTTGGCGAATTCATCAGAATTGACGAATTCCCTGTATCCGAGAAGATCCGGAAGCAGGGTGTATGAGGCTGTCGTCTTTCCGGAGCCGTTGCATCCGGATATGATATATAATTTAGGCATTGTCTATTCCGTAACCGAATAATGCAAAATCTCCCTTGCAGGGATCGTCTGGAAAAATTTCCCTGAAAGCATCAGTGATTTCCATGGCTGTGGCAAGGTCCTTTTGCTTTCTGGATGTAAGCCCGAGGGCTGATGCCTGGGTGTAAACATGCACGTCGAGCGGAATCACCAATTCTGACGGGGAGCAGCTGCTCCATATACCGAGGTCCACCTTTCCGTCGTTGCGTATCATCCACCTTCGCATCATGTTGATTTTCTTGTCCGGAGCGCGCCGGTCCTCTTTCTGTCCGTATATGAGAGTGCGAATCTGCTTCGTGCCAATCTCTTCAAGGCTCTTGTGCTGACTGTAATAGTCTTTCAGCCTGCGGCATATTTCAGCCGTGTCGGACCATTTGACCGTACGGTGTATGCTGGTAGCGTCATCTCTCCAGCACCCGGACTGCACATAGTCATACGGCTTCCACTCCATGAAGTCAAACAAGCGTTCGCAGTCGCGCACTATCATCGCCCGACGCCCCCATGCGAAATGGGCCGCAAATACTGCCGATATCTCCACGTCCTCCAACCTTGCTCCCCGGGAGACGAATTCCTTGGGGAAGGATATGGGGTCTGTGGAAAAATAGACTGGGTCGTTGTATTTTTCGGCCCAGTCCATCAACTTGATTTTAAGTTCTTCCGTCATCAATACTATTTCTCGGGAACTTCCTTGAGAATAGCCTTGAGGAACTCCCAGACATTGGCTACAGATGCGATGTTCACCTTCTCGTCAGGGGAGTGCGGATACATGATGGTAGGTCCTATGGATACCATCTCCCAATTAGGATATTTGCCGCCGAGAATAGCGCACTCGAGACCTCCATGGGTGGCGAGTACATTCATCGGCTTGCCGAACATTCTCGTGTGGATGTCGTTTAGCATGGCAATCATCGGAGTGTCCGGCTTAGGAATCCATCCGCAGTAACCACCGACAAACTTGATGGAAGCGCCGAATGCTTCAAAGATGTATCTTACTCTATCGGCGAGTTCTCTCTTGGCCTCATCGATTGCGCTTCTGAGAAGTGATGACACTACAATCTTGCCGTTCTTGCATCTTACTACGGCCAGGTTGATGGATGTCTCGGTGAGACCAGGCATGCTCTGGCTCATTCTGATTACATTTGACGGGCAGGCCATGATAGCCTTGAGGGCGTTGAGTGCCACATCGGTCTGAATGTACTTAGGAGCCGGCATTACCGAGCGTGTGATGGTGGCGCTCATCGCCGGGTCGCTCTCTTTGTATCTGAGGGTCAACTCTTCGAATATCTTCCTGACAGTCCTTACCACTACGGTGGCCTTGCTCTTAGGTACGACTATCTCCGCTTCTCCCTCGAACGGAATGGCATTGCGAAGGCTTCCGCCGCAAATGTCGACCACTTTGGCTCCGAACTTGCTGATTACGGGGATGAGGGCTGCAGCGAGCACCTTGTTGGCATTGGCCCTGTAGAGGGAAATGTCCATACCGGAATGTCCGCCTGAAAGACCTTTTACATCGAGTTTGTATCCGACGTACCCTTCAGGGGTGTTTTCCTTTTTGTATCTGAATTCAGCGATGGCATCAAGTCCGCCGGCACATCCTATGCAGAGTTCCATTTCGTCCTCCGAGTCGAGATTGAGCAGGATGTCTCCCTTGAGCACACCCGGCTTGAGGGCTTCGGCTCCGCTCATTCCGGTCTCCTCATCGTAGGTGATGAGCACTTCAATAGGTCCGTGAGGGAGGTCCTTGTCTTCCGCTACGGCCATTCCCATGGCTACGCCTATACCGTTGTCGGCTCCAAGCGTGGTGCCTTTTGCCTTCACCCATTCGCCGTCAATCCAGGTCTCGATAGGATCTTTAAGGAAGTCATGTACGGTATCGGATGTCTTTTGAGGGACCATATCCATGTGTCCCTGGATGATGACTCCACGGCGGTTCTCGTATCCCGGAGTGGCCGGAACCCGTATGATGATGTTGCCGGTTTCATCAGCGGCAGCGTCCATATTACGCTCTTTGGCCCATTTGAGAATGTACTCGCGTACTGCTTCTTCGTGCTTTGAAGGGCGCGGACAGCGTGTGAGTCCGTAGAAATTGTTCCAGACCAGTGCTGGCTGAAGATCTTTGATTGTCATAATGTTATGAATTATTGCCTGTTTGCATATTTTCTGCAGTCTGCCGGCGGTTTGCGGCCTTTGGGCTGCTTTACCTCAGACATACTTCACAAATATACAATTTTTCCGATATAATTCCTATATTTGTCTATGGTACGCCCACGTGAGGTGGAATGTGTGCCGTTAAAGACTGATGTTTTAATAATTAACACTATAAATCAGTAAATTATGTTCAAAGGACAACCAAAAGGCCTGTTCGCCCTTGCTCTTGCCAATACAGGTGAGCGTTTCGGCTATTACACAATGCTGGCCATTTTCATGCTCTTCCTTCAGGCGAAGTTCGGCTGGGATCAGGCGGTATCGAGTCAGGTTTACAGTATTTTCCTTGCCGCCGTTTATTTCATGCCGGTGGTGGGTGGATGGCTTGCTGACCGTATCGGTTATGGGCGATGCGTAGTGACCGGTATATCCGTGATGTTCCTCGGATATCTTGCCCTTTCCATCCCTACGGCAGCCAACGCGCTCGGAGTATCCCTTATGATAGCGGCTCTGCTGCTCATCGCCATCGGTACCGGACTCTTCAAGGGTAACCTTCAGGTGATGGTAGGTAATCTTTATGATGACCCTAAGTATGCAGCCAAGCGAGACGGCGCGTTCAGCCTCTTCTATATGGCTATCAACATCGGCGCCATGTTCGCTCCGTCTGCAGCCACCGCAATTACCAATGTTTTCCTCGGAAAGGCAGGTCTTATCTACAAGGCCGACATCCCGGCGCTTTCACATCAGGTCCTGAACGGCACCATCACGGAAGCCAATGCCGCCAAATTTGCCGATCTTCAGGCTATGATGCCTTCTGCTGACATTAAGGCTATGACGGCCGGCGACTTCAGCTCATACTATATAGAGAACCTCTCTTCTGCATACAATATGGGTTTTGCAGTGGCTTGTATCTCACTTGTACTTTCAGTCGCCATCTATTTCGGATGCCGCAAGTGGTTCAAGCATGCGGATGTCAATGCCAAGCAGGCAGCCAAGTCAAACGCTCCTGTGGAAGAACTTACCCCGAAGCAGACCAAAGACAGAATCGTTGCTCTCTGCCTCGTATTCGCAGTGGTTATTTTCTTCTGGATGGCGTTCCATCAGAACGGACAGTCCCTTACATGGTTTGCCCGTGATTACACAATGGATCATGCCGAGGGTGCGGTGAGGGCCGGATTCAATATCTGGATTCTTGCATTGCTGGCAGCATCCGTTTATACCCTTTTCGGTATATTCCAGTCTGAAAAGGCGACCGGACGTCTGACATGTGGAGTTGTTACCGCTTTGCTGTGGGGTGGAGCTTATTGGATTTATTCAGGTCTTCCGCTCTCGCTTACCATTCAGCCACAGCTCTTCCAGCAGTTCAATCCTTTCTTTGTGGTATTCCTGACACCTATTTCCATCTCGATATTCAATACGCTTGCAGCGAGCAAGACATCCAAGCATCCTAAGGGTATGGAGCCTTCCGCACCGAAGAAGATATGCATCGGTATGTTCATTGCCGCTCTTGGATATCTCATCATGCTCTTTGGCTCTTTCGGACAGCCTTCTCCTGCAGAGATTCAGGGAACGGTATCTCCGGACCCGGTAGTTCCTATGTATCTTATCGGGACTTACCTTGTGCTGACTTTCGCAGAGTTGCTGCTCAGCCCAATGGGAATCTCGTTCGTTTCAAAAGTAGCTCCTCCTAAGCTGAAGGGTCTTATGATGGGTCTGTGGTTTGCCGCTACCGCTATCGGTAACTATCTGAGTTCTATCCCTGGACTTCTGTGGATGCACGTTCCTCTGTGGGCCAGCTGGGCTATCCTTATGGCACTCTGTGTGATTGCCGGAGCCATCATGTTCACGATGCTCAGGAAGATAGAGGCAGCTACCGAAAGTTAATCAGATTGTGCGGATGAATAAAAAGCTTATTTTTTTCAGAATAGCGAGTTCGTTGATTTTTGCTCTTGTGGCCGTGGTATTGACCATGGCCACGGGAGGTTTTAGTTTTTTGCAGTCTTTGGGTATAGCAGTATTGCTGTGCGCTTTGCAGTACGCATTTTGGAAGCTCACACGCAAGCGCGGACTGATTAGTTATGCGCTGGCATTTGTCCCGTCCTGCGGGGTTGTCGTGGCCTTGGTGCGGGCTGCTGTCTTATGGTACGGATTTGCATTGGGTGCCGGTCTTGCGGTTATGTTTGTACCGGGGAAGAAACTTCCTCTCCCAAGGCCGTCAACATCCATCTGGGTCGGCGTGCTGCTGTTCATGGTGATAGTCGCCCTTACGGTCGGATTGGCCGTAGCGTAAAGAACATACCGTATCAAAAAGACTAAAAAGTCTTGATAGACTTTGACATGCACCCCGAAAGTTAGACAAAAAACTTTCGGGGTGCATGTCACTTAGAGGTCTCCCTCTTTTTATGTTTGCTCGCCTCCTCGCGGAGGCCGTTCCGCGCACTGAAGATGCGTCCGGTGCGGCAGGAGGGGGTTTTCATGCACCGGGGCCCCTGAAAACGCATCGCGTACCACAGGAGGCTGTCCACAGTATGTGGAGTCGGCTGTTCTGCGGGCCTCTGAAAACGCATTCGGTGCAGCAGGTGCTGTTCTGCGGGCCTTTGGAGATGCGTCGCGTACCACAGAAGGGGGTTTCCGGTACCGAATTTCCCTTCTGTACCAGAAACGCCTGTTTTTTACACCGAGTGCTTCTGAAAATGCGTCGCGTACCACAGGAGGCTGTTTTGCGCACCGAGTGTCTGTCCCGTACCGGAAACGCCTGTTTTTTACACCGAATGCTTCTGAAAATGCGTCGCGTACCATAGGAGGCCTTTTGAGCACCGAGGAGCCTGTTTTGCGCACCGAGTGTCCCTTCCGTACCATAGGAGGGCGTTTCCGGTACCGAGTGCCTTCGAAGGAGTAGGGGGAAGGGTCCGCCAGAGACAAGTTACGCGTTAGCGGGACGAAGGAAATGGTGGAAGGGTCTGGAGCGAACAAAGTGAGCGAAGTCCTCACAGAGGCAATCTGCTGCCGCTGCGGAACTTCGAACTTCACAATCGAGGCGGGTTAGGGACTTTCACCCGTAGGGTACGTTCGTTCTGGACGAACAAAAGAAAGAGGCCGACCTTTTAGTCGACCTCCTTCTTCTGTATCGGATCTCAGCAAGAAATGATTACTCTGCTGAAACAGTTACTTTGACTGTGGCGAAAACGCCCTTGTAGCATTTAACCTTGCCCTCGAACTCACCAAGCTCCTTGATCTCAGGGAGAGTGATGTTCTTCTTTTCAACCTCTACGCCTGCAGCAGCAAGTGCATCGGCAACCTGTCCAGTTGTGATGGCGCCATAAAGCTTTCCGCTTTCTCCTACCTTTGCGGTAAGAGCGATAGCGATAGCCTCAATCTTAGCTGCGACAGCCTGAGCGTCTGCTACGAGTTTGGCTTCTTTGTGAGCTCTCTGACGGAGAGTCTCCTCATGCTGCTTGAGAGCAGATGGGGTGCCTACTACGGCAAATCCCTGAGGAACAAGATAATTGAGCGCGTAACCAGTCTTTACTTCTACCACTTCTCCGGCCTCGCCGAGATTGGCAATTTCTTTCTTAAGGATGATTTTCATAACGCTTCAACTATTTGAGGAGGTCAGTTACATATGGGAGAAGTGCGAGGGAGCGTGCACGCTTTACGGCCTGTGCTACCTTGCGCTGGAATTTCAATGAAGTACCTGTGATGCGGCGAGGAAGAATCTTTCCCTGCTCGTTGAGGAACTTCTTGAGGAACTCAGGATCCTTGTAATCAACATATTTGATACCTGCCTTCTTGAAACGGCAGTACTTCTTCTTGCGAACCTCTACGGTAGGAGGGTTCAGAAAACGGATTTCGTTGTTTGATACGTTTGCCATAATGCTATTCCTCCTTTAGGCTTCTGTTGGAACTTCAACTTCTTCTTCAACTGCCACTTCCTCTACCTTAGGCTCTTCCACTGCCTTAGGGGCAGCTGCCTTGGTGGCGCGAGTCTGGCGACGGTGCTCAGCGTAAGCGACTGCGTTCTTGTCAAGGGCTACGGTAAGATAGCGGATGATGCGCTCGTCGCGGTGATACTGTGTCTCGAGAGTTGCAACGAACTCCGGAGTAGCTTTGAACTCAATCAGGTAGTAGAATCCTGATGTCTTGTGCTGGATAGGGTAAGCGAGCTGCTTAAGACCCCAGTCCTCCTGGTACACAACCTCTCCACCATTGTCGGTGATGAGCTTGACGTACTTGGCAACCGCTTCCTTCATCTGGGTGTCAGACAAAACGGGAGTTGCAATGAAAACGGTTTCGTACTGTTTGATCATTTTACTGTAAATAATTGTTAATTAATCTAATCCCCATTTTGGGGCTGCAAATATAGTCATTATTTTCCAATTTCCCAACAATTCTCCGATTTTGTCAAGACTCCCAAGGATGCCACATCTATTGCAAATACCATTAAGAATGAGTATATTTGAGGAAATACCACATAAAACACAATTAAAATGATTAAGTATCTTTTTTATGAGACGAAGTTTTTTCTTGTTTGAAGGTGATAGGTTGATAGGGGCACCTTCGTTTAATCTATATGTTAATTAAGCATGCGCAGGTTTGAACTTTTATTGGGTATTCTATTGTTATTCTCGTGTGAGCGAATAATGATTCTGGACGCAGGAGAGACACCTATGGTGGTTGTAAACTGTGTGCTTACATCTGAACCGAAACAATTTCTCGAACTGTGTTACACAAGAGGAGCGTCCGAGAAGGATACTAAATATGTGACAGATGCCGCTGTAAAAATTATGGATGTGCATGCGGAGAAAGAATATCGGTTTGATAGGATTTCTGAGGGAAAATGGTCTGTTGATCTTTGCCCGCAACCGGGCCGGACATACAAACTTATCGTTGAAGTTCCCGGATATGAAACAATATGGGCGGAGCAGACGATGCCTGTGCTGAATGCGTGGGCAGGAAGGGGTGATTGCGTGTTGTATGAACATTATCACGCGAATACTACCGGAGAACTGCGTTGGAGTGTTGAGGCTGATGATACTCCGTATGTGCTTTTTGTATGGGCGATGCAGTATGATGAGATTCTTGGGAAAAGAGTGGTTGCGGATCATATATGCTCTGATGGCTATCCTTCAGAAATCAATGAGACGGAATTGGTTTATAGTGGATCATCATATCCTGAACTTGTCGGCCGAAAAATGCATGAGAAATACCTTAAATTCTCTATTCCTTCTATTGATGAGATAAAGAGTAATCCGGCAGGCCAAGGTCCTTTCTTTGTGATTTCGGGAGATTTCAAGGGGGACTTTCCATATTTTATGGAGGCCGGTTCATGCAAATTAAAGGATGATGGACATCTTTTGAATCCGGGACCGAAAGACGGATATCTGGTATTTGCACGAGCGAGTGAAGAGTACACCAAGTTCTTTGCGGATGTCGAGGAGGTTATTCTTAAACAAAAGTCTTCTGATATCAGGAGAATATATGAAAGAGACAATTCATATTCGAATATTCATGGAGGAATAGGGATCTTTGGTGCTGTCTGTACTGTGAATATGATGTGGTCTCCGGACCATACTCCTGATGGATCCTTGATTATAGGCGTATCCTGAACAATGACAGAGTAATATGAAACGGCTTATAATATCACTGGTATTGCTGTCTTTTGCAGTGTTCTTGGGAGCACAACAGCCTGGATATTACGATGATGTGTCGTGTATAGACACGCTTCCTGCTGCTATCAAGATAGATAGGCGTCGGTTGGAACGTGAATTGGGTATGGTGAAGTCGGATATTAAAGATATTCGCACCGTGGTGGCTCCTCTTGGGGAAGGTGACCCTGTCAAATGGGCGCAATCGCTTCCCGGGGTTGCTGCCGGGGCTGACCTTTCCAGCGCAATGTATGTGAGAGGGGGCAATATGGGCAATAACCTTGTCACGCTTGACGGGGTGCCCGTATACGGGTACTCGCATCTTTTAGGAGTCACCACTGTCGTCCCTCAGTCAGTAATCGCATCTGCCTCTATGACTAAAGGAGGGTTTGACGGTGCGGATGGGAATTTTACTTCTGCGCATCTGAATATTGTGACCAGAAAACCCGAATCCGGTTATCGCATTAGTGCTGCCGTCAACAGTTTCTTGGCAGGCGTAAATGCTGAGGTTGGGTGGAAGCGTTTTTCTATATTGATGTCGGCTCGGGTCTCTCCTCTCAAATGGGAGTATCGTGCAATCAAAGGAATCATTCCATCCGTTTCAACAAGAATAAAGGATTTTGAAGCTGGTGTTGACGACATTTATGCCAAGGCCAGATATTCTTTTCGTGACAATATTTATGTGGAGTTGTCTGGAATGACGAGTATGGATAACTATTATGTGTCTCTTGATGAACAATCCTCTGAAAATTTCGGCTGGAAGAACAATCTCTTACTGTTTCGTTTTCATGCCGATACCCAAAATTCGTCGTCAGAGATATCGGTGTCGTATTCGGGGCTGAATAATTTTCAGATTCAGGACAAGCTTTTCAGAGGGAAGATGAATCATTTGTCGTTAAAATCTGATATGGCAGAACTTACATACTCGGCAAGGAGGACACGCTATTTTGGGGAAGATCAATTGTTCGGTATTAGTTATGGCGCCCAATATAGAAACATCTCATTCCGCCCTGGACAGGTGGGAGATGAGCTCGGACCGAAAACGGACAATACACTTAAATCAATTTATTTTCAGACGCTTGCAGATATTCCTGGTGTTCTGATGTTTAAAGGTTTTCTTCGCCGCAATGAATTTGACAATTCGGACAAGTATTTCAGAAAAGAGAGTTTTTCCAAGAATGAGGCAGGCGCAAATTTGAAGGTGAACATTGGAAAACATGTTGCATTTGAGAGTACTTTTGACAAAGTATATCAGTTTTATCACACACTTGAGGGGCTTCCTACCGGGTGGTCTATTGATATGATAGTTCCGTCAGGACGATATGTGGACCCGGAACAGGCCATACAGTGGAGTGCAGGGTTCTCTTTTTCCGCAGGCAGACATTCGCTGTCCGCTGTTGCCTTTGGGAAGAGAATGAAAGGGCTGGTTCTGTTCAAATATACTCCGTCTTTATTCTCGGGCGCGCTTGAACAATGGGAGTTTAACGTGGACCAAGGTAATGGAGATTCATACGGAGGAGAATTTCTGTACGAATATTCAGGTAAAGAATGGTATGCTCGCGTGGCTTATACCATATCGAAGACAAGCCGATATGGCTTCGGCTCGGTGAACGATGGCGGGAGATTTCATGCTAAGTTCGACAGACCGCACATATTGAATGCTCAGTTGAATTGGCGCAGTTTCAGTATTGCATTAACTTTCCAAAGCGGTAATTGGGAGAATGGTGCCTCCGCGAAGTATCCTATGTATGTAGTCCCGGATGGAGAGGTAGAAGGAGATTATTATTCCTCAATAAACAATTATCGCATGCCTTCTGTTTTTCGCCTCGATGTAGGATACAATAAATCATTTCATACCGGACGTTTTACGCATGATTTGAGTTTGGGAATATGCAATGTTACGAATCACTTCAATCCTTTTGTCCTATACTACGATGCAGATACGGAACAGTGGAAAGGACTGTCGTTGCTGCCTGTCATGCCGAACTTCAGCTATAGGGTGAATTTTTGACTCTTCGCTCCTAGTGTGTGACGTAGCCCTCGGGATTCTTGCCTACGAGGTGGAGGGCTTCGTATTTTTTCTGGATGAGCTCGGTGTCAGCGCGGGCGTCGTCAGTGCAGATGAATCTTTCTCCGATGCTGATGTGCTTGTTGCCCCAGTTGAAGTATCCCAGGTACACAGGACAATCCATAGCCCTGGCGATGGCGTGGTATCCCATTTTCCAGCGTTTCACCGGCTTGCGGGTGCCTTCCGGTGCTATGCACAGGTGGAATTCTCCTTGCGCCTTTTCCATTTCCGAGATGACGCTTCTTACTACGGTGGCGCCGTTTCTACGGTCTACCGGGATGCAGCCGAATTTGCGGAGAATCGGCCCGAGAGGCCAGAAGAAAAACTCTTTCTTTATCATGACATGCGCGACATGTCCGAGGCTCTTGTAATAGAAGTAAGACACCAGAAAGTCCGCGATGCTTGTATGGGGAACTCCCAATATGATACATTTCTGCTCAGGAGCAGGACCGCTGTCCGCCTGCCACCCGAGTGCTTTCATTACGCGTGCGTAGAAATTGTTCTTTTTCATTATGCCTGGATGTTGATGTCTTCAAGCTCTTCTTCACTTCGCAGGTAGCGGCAGGTAAAGTGCTGCCTGTCAACAGTATTGTCGCCCATATAGAACTCAAGAATTTCGGAGATTGACTCTTCGTCGTTCAATTCCACGAGGTCGAGCCGCATATCTTTTCCGATGAAGTGTATGAACTCCTGGTAGGAGATTTCTCCAAGACCTTTGAATCTGGTGATCTCCACTCCCGTCTTGAGCTGTGCAATGGCTTTTTCCTTCTCTTCCTGATTGTAGCAGTAGATGTTGGATTTGCTGTTCTTGACCCTGAAGAGAGGGGTCTGGAGGATGTGCACGTGTCCTCGTCTTATCAAATCCGGGTAGTACTTCAGGAAGAAGGTGAGTACCAGCATCCTGATGTGCATACCGTCATCATCGGCATCGGTCGCCACCACTATATTGTTGTATCTGAGATTTTCCAGGTCGTCTTCCACGCCAAGGGCAGAGATGAGCAGGTTCAACTCTTCGTTCTCCGCCACGCGCTTGCGGCTCTCCTTGTAGCAGTTGATAGGCTTTCCCCGCAGGGAGAAAACTGCCTGATAGTCGGCGTTACGGGCCTTGGTAATGGTTCCGCTCGCGGAATCACCCTCTGTGATGAATATGGAGGAGTTCTCTATGTTGTCCTGATTCTTCTCGGTAATCTTGTCGTTGTAGTGGAAGCGGCAGTCGCGGAGCTTGCGGTTGTAGACAGCGGTCTTGCTGTTGCGCTCGCGGGTCTTCTTCTGGATGCTTGATATCTCAAGGCGCTCCTGCTGGGATGCTTTTATCTTGTCTTCCAGTACCGGAACGACCTCCTTGTGGATTCTCAGGTAGTTGTCCAGGTTCTTGGCTACAAAGTCGTTGATATATGTGCGGATGGTAGGGCCCACTTCATTGTGCAGCACCCCGTTGGCATCCGGTTCCTGTCTTTCCCACATGTATGTGGAGCCGAGCTTGGTCTTGGTCTGGCCTTCGAAGTTAGGCTCCTGTATCTGTATGCTGACGGCACCTACGACGCCCTGGCGGCAGTCTGCCGGCTCGTAGTTCTTTTTGAAGAAATCCTTGAGGGTCTTGGCTATGGCCTCCCTGTATGCTGCCAGATGAGTACCGCCGTCGCGGGTGTTCTGTCCGTTTACGAATGACGTTATGTTCTCTCCGTATGAATTGCAGTGGCTCAGAACAATCTCAATATCCTCGCCTACGAGGTGTATCGGCGGGTAGAGGGTCGGCTCGCTGAGATTCTCGTTTACAAGGTCGAGCAGGCCGTTCTCGGATTTGTATTTGACTCCGTTGAAGATAAGCGTGAGGCCGGTCTTGAGGTAGGAGTAGTTCTTGACCATTGTCTCCACATAGTCAAGATTGTACGAGAAGTTTCCGAACATCAAATCGTCCGGGGTGAACGTGACAAGGGTGCCGTTCTTGGCGGATGTGGCTTCGTTGCCGCTTTCTTTAAGTTCTCCTCTCTCGAATCTTGCCCATGAGCACTCTCCGTCGCGGTGGGAGCAGATGTAGAATGAGGATGAAAGGGCGTTGACGGCCTTGGTGCCGACACCGTTCAGTCCTACTGATTTCTTGAATACGGCATTGTCAAATTTGGCTCCCGTGTTGAGCTTGCTGACAGCCTTGATTACGGAGCCGAGAGGAATTCCTCGTCCGTAGTCTCTGATAGTCACAGTCTTAAGGTCTTCTATCGTGATATCAATCTGCTTTCCGAAGCCGGCTGCGAACTCGTCTATGGAGTTATCCACGACCTCTTTCAGAAGCACATAAATACCGTCTGACGGATTCTTTCCATCACCAAGACGCCCGATGTACATTCCCGGGCGTTTACGAATATGTTCTACACCTTCAAGGGTGCGTATGTTGTCATCTGTATATGCGGCGCTCATTTTACAACTCCCCTAAGATGAAGAATAAAAGGTTTTTTCTGTGAAGAAGTATATACTGTGATGCTTTTGTCGAAAGGATATGGACCGTCTTCGTTGGCGTATGTGGCCTCAATGGTGCCTTTCTTGCCCGGCTCAATAGGCTCTCTTGTCCATTTTACTGCTGTGCATCCGCAGCTCGAAATGACGGCGTAGATCTCAAGCGGCTCTTCTGAATTGTTCGTGAGAGTGAATGTGCAACTCAATTCTCCGTCTTTCCAGCTGACCTCTCCGAAATCGTGGACCATCTTGTCGAAAGTGACAGGACTTGACACCGCCAGCATCAAAGTGGATATAATTGTGATAAAACTGTTCATGTATGCAAAGATAATTGACTTTTTCAAAATTTACTATTATTTTTGTGTCTCAATTAGAACGACATTATTTATTATTATGGCTTACAAAATTAATCCGGACACCTGTGTGGCTTGTGGAACTTGCCAGGGTGAATGTCCTTCAGGGGCTATCAAGGAGGGAGACGTTTATAGCATTGATCCAGATGTTTGTGTCAGCTGCGGAGCTTGCGCTGACGCTTGTCCTATGGGCGCAATCTCTCCTGAGGAGTAATCTCTGATCAGACGTGATACGATGAGGGTCGGGAGCGTTCAACGTTACCGGCCTTATTTGTATCCGGAGGCAGACTAATGATAATGTGCGTATGTTGGAAGATTTCAGACTGAAAGTTTTCGAAGCTGTCGCAAAGTCAGGCAGCTTTACGTCCGCGGCAAGGCAGTTGGGAGTATCTCAGCCGGCCGTGAGTCAGAATATTGCCGAGACGGAAAAAACTGTCGGCGTGAAGTTGTTTGACAGGGGAGCCGGGCGCTGTACTCTTACACCCGAAGGAAAGGCCTTTTTGGGCTATGCCAGAGAGGTGAATGAGGCGTACGGTCGCATGAATGCGGTGTTCAGCCGTCCCGAATCCACCCTGCTGAAATCCGTTGTGCTGGACGGCAAGCCATGCAACATACTTATAGAGAAAGGGTATTTCTCATCCATCGGCGTGCCGGATGATACTCCGGCCGAAAGGGTGGTGGATGCTTCCGGTACCGCCATATTGCCGTCGCTTTTCAATACCCACACCCATGCGGCCATGACGCAGTTGAGGGGATACGCCGACGACCTGCCCCTGAAGCAGTGGCTTGAAGATTATATCTGGCCGTACGAGGACAAACTCACACCGGACGATATCCGCAGGGGCAGTGAAATCGCCTGCCGGGAGATGGCCTCATCCGGCTCCACCTTCTTCTCTGACATGTATTTTGACATAGAAGAGACGGTATCGGTGGTGGACCGGTCCGGAATGAGGGCGGCAATCGGAATCACGGTCATGGAAAATCACAGCAAGGCCGTGGAAGCCCGGAAGAAAGATTTTATAATGAACTGGTCGGACCCTACGGGCGGTCGGATTCAGCTCGTGATGGCTCCCCACGCCATATATACGGTAGGTACGACCAAACTCCGGAAGGCTGCCGAATTTGCCCGCCGGCACGGGCTCAAGCTCCATATCCACCTTGCGGAAACGCGTAAGGAGGTGGAAGACTGCGTGAAGGAATACGGGGTCACCCCGGTGAGGTATCTGGACAAGATAGGGTTTCTTGGCCCGGATGTGATAGCCGCCCATTGTGTATATGTGGATGAGCAGGAATGGAGGATTCTGTCGCGCAGGGGAGTGACGGTCGCGCATTGTCCATGTTCCAATATGAAACTGGGCAGCGGACGCTTCCCGTACGAACTGGCTCTGGATTCCGGGTGCAGGATTACCCTTGGCACGGATGGGGCGTCCTCCAACAACAGCCTTGACCTTCTCGGGGAAATGAAATTTGCAGCGCTTCTGGCCAAGGTACAAGGCAATCCTACGCTGCTTAAGGCGGAGGAGGTGTTCCGCTGGGCTACGGTCAACGGGGCGCAGGCATTCGGTATCGATGCCGGTGAAATCAAGGAGAGGATGCAGGCCGATGCCGTTCTGGTGAATCTGGACAGTCCGCGTCTGCAGCCGGGCCATTCGCTTATATCTGATATGGTGTATTCCGCTGATTCGTCAGTGATATCCCGCGTGTTCTGCAAAGGGCAGGAAATATTCGGCCCCGGAAGATAGCACCAGCCTTTCCGGTCTTGTAGCCCACTATGTAAGTGGCAGGGAATATTCGGTCCCGGGAGGTGGCGCGAGTTGTCAAAATGTCGCACCGTGCTGCCAAAATGTCTTGATTTTCAGTGATTTATATTTAGAATCATGCTAAATTGTCACAACTGGGCAGATTCTGTGCATTGGTCCGCCATTTGAAGTTGGTATAGTCGTTCCGCTAAAGAATCCCAAGGGTTCGGCGGTGGAAGGATTATTAAAAAGAAAAAAATGGAGGATTATATTATGTTACCAGTAGTAAATAGAAATCAGGCTTGGTTGCCTAGCATTTTCAATGATTTGTTCGACGGTGATTTCGCAATGATGCCAGCAAAGCAGTTCGCTTCACCGGCAGTGAACATCAAGGAAACTGAGAAGGAGTTCGAAATTGAGATTGCGGCTCCTGGCATGACCAAGGAGGATTTTGCAGTCTGCATAAACAATGACAATGAACTTGTCATCGCCCTTGAGAAAAAGTCTGACAAAGAATGCAAGGAAGGCAAGAACGACAAGGAGTGCAGATGCGGCAAGGTAAATTATCTGCGCAAGGAGTTCTCATATACTTCATACCATCAGAGCTTTACTCTTCCTGAAAACATCGACCTTGATGCCGTTAAGGCTGAGATGGTGAACGGTGTGCTTGACATTACGCTGCCTAAGCGTGTTGAGCAGGAGAAAGTTCCGGCTACGCGTCGCATCGAAATCAAATAATTGTGGTTTGATTGCCTGCGTGAATTGATTATGGGGGTGCAGTTTTTCTGCATCCCTTTTTTTTGTTATGGTAAGCGTCTCCGTGGGTGCGTCTTGACGCAAATACTCGATCATTCTACCTTTGTCGAAAAACAACAAGATGTTCATTAGCGTCCGGTAAAATCCGACATGATAATTAACCGATTATGGCTCCTATTTGAGTTAGCCGGTTTGAAATATGCAAGATGCTTACTATCAGCATTGTACCTCAATAGAGTGCCTGCGAGACTCTCCAGAGGCTTATTCTGTACCTCCCCTCACGGGGATATGGCAGATATATGTTTTTTGCGCGGTTAACGCAAGAAGAATTACTCTCTTTTCCCAGGCATCCTGTCGATAAGCTGCTCTTTGACGAGTTCGTATGCAGTGACAGGGTCAAAAGGTTCTGCTCCTACGCGAAGCAGGATATCGGAATCGCCAAGAAACTCCGGATCCATCATCTTCAGTTCCATGTTCTGGACGAATTGCTTGTAGGTGGGCATCTTGTCCACGACAAACTCGATGTATTGGCGATAACACTCCAGAACACGGTCAATATCAACCCTGCCGCTTTTCAACGCGACCTGCAAATCAAGCAGGTCCCTTCCCTTTTTTCGCTGATACAATGCGCGCAGCTTCGTGCCGACAAGTTCGTCCAGGGCATACGTGGTCAGTTCACATTGACCTTTAAACCACGGATTATCCACCGCAAAAGGTATTTTCTGCAGGCCAAGGACATTGAAATGTTCATAACAGTTAATCTCGACCTTCAACCGGATGGGTTGAACCGGGGGGACCTCTGACTCCATCCGGAACAGCATCGTATTGTTGTAGCGTTTCTGCTTGGTCACCTTATCCGGCATCCATGACAACACTTCCCCCAAGCGGAGCATAATCGGCTTGATAGGACCGGGATGAATCTGCACAAGGTCGATGTCCTCACTGTAGCGGATTTGCGGTTGGAGGTATAACTTGTGAAGGGCCGTGCCGCCGCGGAATGCAAGGTTTTCGGCAAGGAAATCATCGCTGAAAATACATGCCAATGCCTTGCAGATAATGAGGTCCTGCTCGACCATGGCCGGCTCGGTCCAAGGGGCCTGTTCATTCCAGGCCATGATGGAGGCTCTGTCAATCATAATTCGTCTGTCTCTATATCTATATTTCCATTCACATGCCAACGGTTGGATTCAGCATCATTGTTTATCGGCGCCGAATTGCTCAATAACACTTTCTTCGTATTGGGCCAGGCGGTCTTGAGCAGGCGGTATAATTCATTTGCCTTTTCCTCTTCCTCCAGAACAACTTCCAGAAGATATCCAAGCCTTTGGAGTGTAGCCGAGCTGGTATATTGAAACACCTGTTCCATCCTGGACATATCCACCACATTAACCAACTCGGAAAGTACAGTAGCCGCCCTCTGAAATCCGCCAACGTGGCCGGAAAACTGGACAAGGTCCACGGCTGTCAATTCGGGGGTTGAATACAGGACAATGCCCATCTCCGTATTCCGGCTGAGCAACAACTCTGATGGAATCCGCTGGCGGTAGTTCCAGTCCAGTTGCTTATTCATCCCCGATGCCTTGATGCGAGGTGCTACCGTCATTACCTGTGTCTGCATCGCCCGCTGATGGGCGGCGCCGTGAAACGCTGCGGCCGAAAGAAGGCAGAGGTAATAAGGCTTGCCTACCGCCTTCATCAACTCATGGATGTAATAGGTGGGAGGGACAATGCCCTTCAGGGCATACTGAGGAGGGACTACCACATAAAAACCACGGTACGGGATGGCGATCCGTCCGCGGGCTACCTGCCTCTGCAACTCAGTAACTACCGAACGGGCCGACAAGCCGGTCGCTTCCCGAATCTCTTCAAGAGTGAAGGTAACTTGTCCTCTAATTTCGCGCTCTCTTATGTATGCCGATACAGTCATATTATTGTCCGGTTTTGTTGTCAAACATATCGAATAATGTATGTATTAACAACATTTATGGCAAATATAACTATTTATTCTATAATTCACAAGAGAACTTTGTCGGAATTGGGCAAGCGGATTCAATCCACATGCGGCGATGCTAAACAGCCTGCGCACTGTGTTGCAAATATTGTGGGTCTTCCGCAATTTAGTTGAAAAGCGGTTCGTATAGGTGTTTTGGGTAGCAATTGTTACCAAATGGAGCAAGTGTTATCAAGGGCAGCAAATTGCTGCTGTTTTCCCACAATGCAATTGAAAGTAAACTTTTATCAGTAATTATCGTTACCCCGAGTCAACCTAAATCAGGAAGGTACGGCACTCTGAAGATGCACCCCGTACCATAGGAGGGCGTTTCCGGTACCGAATATCCCTTCCGTACCACAGAAGCCTGTTCTGCGCACCGAGTGCCCCTGAAAACGTGTCGCGTACCACAGAAGCCTGTTTTTTGCACCGCGCGCATATTCCGTACCAGAGAAGGCCCTCTCCGGTACCGAATTTCCCTTTTGTCCACATGACTAATCTCTTGAATTTGCAAAAACGGATTTCCTTAACCATATTTGCGAATAGTATCACTAAGTTAAGCCTATTGTCAGGCAAACTGGCGGCAACACACTTAGGAAATTATATAAAAGTTAAACTTAATGTTATGAAAGACTTTGTAGTCAAAGAAAGGTCTTGCGATGTGTCCTTTCAGTCTTATGGTCCCTACTGGCATGTATACACATCTGGCAAAGAAACACCTCTGATTTTTAATACACGGGAAGACTTTGCTTTCGCTATGAACGTTGTGGCGCAAGCTTATGCTTCCTCCCAGATCAACATACTCGCATTTGAAATTATGGGCAACCATTTTCATTTTGTCCTTTCAGCAGACGAAATACAGATTCATCAGTTCTGGAGTCTCATGCGCAAAAAAATGATTAAATCGTTTCCGGTGATAAAAGATGTAAAGTTGTCACTGAAACCAATAGACGACTTGCAATCTTTGCGAAACAACATAATCTACACCAACCGCAACGGTTATGTAGCTGACCCGGCACACACTCCATTCAGCTATCCATGGGGCACCGGGCGCTATTACTTCAATGATTTCCCGGTGGAGCATTGTCTCTCGGATCTTCATACTCCTCAACGGCGGCTTATGTTTCGTGGACGAGACCCGCACCTCCCAGGGCAATGGAAATTTATTGACGGATACATCTGCCCATTGTCGTTCTGTTCAATAGAATCTGGAATGGCTATGTTTCGTGATGCGCACCATTATTTTTACTTGATCAGCAAAAATATCGAATCAAATTCGGAACTTGCTTCTGAACTCGGAGGGGAGGAATTTCTCACAGATTCCGAACTCTTCAAACGCCTATTTCAAATTATAAAAAGCGAATACGGAGTCCCTCAGATCAACGCTCTCGGAACTCAGCAGAAAATAGATCTCGCTATCAGACTACGCCGTGAATTTCATTCCTCGAATGGACAGATTCGCCGTCTCCTGCATTTAAGTCAATATGAAATAGACTCTCTCTTTCCCCTAACAGCATAACCTGCATTTGTGCATCAGACTGCTAATCAGCCCCCGAGCAAATATCGTCAGCTATAATACCACCACTGCAAACATCACCTCAAACATTCTCCCAGCACGAAGACGCTTCCTGCAACAAATACCCAATCGGGCGGAGCGCATCAACAACACGATGAGCAACGAGCTGCTGAAGGGCAAAGTCTTCAGAAGTATCGAGGAAGTCATTGCAGCAGTCGCTCTTGCCGTGGACTTCTACAACAACAGAAGGCCTCACATGAGCATCGGAATGATGACTCCGACTGAAGCATCCGAGTCAACCGGCGACAGGGATATGAGATGGAAGAGCTACAGGCATCTGGCAATAAAATCCAGAGATAACTTGGATACCCCTGAAAACTCTTTGCCTTTGCCGAGTGTCAGAGGTTTACTGGTGGCCGTAGGCCGGAAGTCAACCCCTGACCGTGATAAGGCTCGGATGGTAAACCCATCTCAGGGATAACGACGATAAGTCAACTTATACCAGTAATAATCTATAAACCCGAGTTAACCTAAATCAGGAAGGTACGGCGCTCTGAAGATGCACCCCCGTACCATAGGAGGGGGTTTCCGGTACCGAATATCCCTTCTGTACCGGAAACGCCTGTTTTTTACACCGAATGCCTCAGAATACGCGTCGCGTACCGTAGGAGGCCTTTTTTGGCACCGAGCGCATATTCCGTACCCCAGAAGGCCCTCCCTGGTACCGAATTTTTCAAACTGTCAGAAAAAGGAGAGCATTTCCGGGAATGGCAGGAAAAAGAAAACGGACAAACCGTCATTTCTGATGATTTGTCCGTCCTGGCTCCCCTTGTAGGACTTGAACCTACGACCCCCTGATTAACAGTCAGGTGCTCTAACCAACTGAGCTAAAGAGGAATTTTATGTCTTTTCCCTAACGACCCGTCGTTTGGGATTGCAAATATACGGCTATTTCTGAAATCCGCAAAACTTTTTCATGTTTTTTTGTCTTGTTTTTCTCCATGCTTTTTATCTTGTCTTTTGTCGACGGTGTTTTTTCGGTGGCCGACACTTTTAATATCAGCGCAATTTTATTACTTTTGCAATTGCGAATCTGAAGATTATGGATATAGATCTATTGTCCCGTATAGTCAAGGAACTGATAACCGACCATGATAAGGTCGGTCTTCCGGGTTTGGGGACATTCGTGGCGGAAGTGGTGCCGGCGTCTTTCTCGGACAAGGGCTATACCATCAATCCCCCTTACCGAAGGCTCTCTTTTCATCCTGACAATACGGAAGCGGATTTGCTTGTCAAGTTCTACTCGGATTCCAATCATGTGCCGCTCGAAGCTTCACGTGTGTATATCACAGAGTTTCTTTCGGAGTTGAAGCAGGTCCTTATACAGAGGAAAACGGTCATATTTCCGGGCCTTGGACGTCTGAGGGCGACAAAGGAGAATAATTTTTTCTTCGTTCCGGACGAGGACTTGGATATTTATCCCGACGGCTTCGGGCTTCAGCCCGTGTCGATGAAGTATATTCAGGGCGTGGCGGATCCGGTGGATATAAAATTGTCCTATTCCGATGCCATGCGTGGGTTTGAGGATAGGCATCGTGCCGCCGAATCGGAGCTGACCTCCGAATCGGGGCAGTCGTCTGAACCTGCGCAGCCAATTACCGAAGCTCAGCACCAACCAGAAGCAGGGGGGCATGTTCAGCGCGAAGAGCAACCGAGTGCCGAACCAGTGCAGCTCGTCGAACCAATGCAGCTCGTCGAACCAGTGCAGCCCGCCGAACCGGAGCAACCAGCCGAGCCAGACCAGGCCGAATCTGTGCAACCCGTTGAACAGGAGCAGTCTGCCGAACCAGACCATACCGAACCAGTGCAACCGTCCGAAGACCCGTCCGAACGTCAATGTGATGCGGCCCCCGCCGAACAACTTCAGGGTGAGGAAAGTGATGCGGCTCCTGTGGAACTTCCGGGGAAGGAGACCGGTGGTGTGCGGCGACGCTGCCGTTGGTGGATTGCTCCGGTGGTTGTCTTGTCTTTGGCCGTGGTGGCGCTTGGCGTGTTCGTGATTCTGGCGCATGCCGCCCCGGACTTTATCGATTCGATATTGTACACGCCGGAAGAACTGAAAATATTGAATTATTGATGCTTGAACTTATTTATCCTGCATATAGCGCGATGGTTGTCTGTAACGGTGGCGGTGCGGCAGCTGCGGAAATGCTGCCGATAGTGGAACCCTCCGGACTGGTTGTGGCACAGGCTTCGCGCAAATATTGTCATAGTGGCACCAAAGTCCTTCATCCGGTCGTGCATCTGCACATCGTCAACCGGGAAGGGGAGGTGTACATCCAGCAGCGCAGTGCCAAAAAGGATTTGCTCCCGCTCAAGTGGGACACTGCCGTTGGCGGGCACATCTCCTACGGTGAAGGTGTCGCCGAAGCCCTTTACCGGGAAGCCGGAGAAGAACTGCATTTCCATGATTTCAACCCGATATGGCTCACATCGTACGTGTTCGAGTCTTCTGTGGAGCGCGAACTCGTCAACGTCTTCGCCACGGTGGGGGATTTCAGCCCGCAGCCTGATGGAGATGAGGTCGTGGCGGGCCGGTACTGGTCTCCGGAGGAGATAATGAGAAATATTGGCAAAGGTGTCTTTACTCCTAATTTTGAGTCTGAATATCAGCGTATTGCTACCAAGCTTCAGGCCCTTCTCTAAAGGATGGATACCCTCTCAACCGAAAGCACATGAAAGAACTCAACAAATTCATAAAGGATCAGTTGTCCGTGTGGCAGCTGGCTTCGAGCAACTTCAGAGCCCTCAAGACCGCTCCGTCCCGCGAGGTGGACGTGTTCGGGCTGAAGTGCCGGATTCAATACAATCCCCGCCGCGTCATTTCTTCCACTGCAGATACTTCACCTGCAGCAATAGCATCGAGAAAGTGTTTTCTGTGCGCCGACAATCGCCCCAAGGAGCAGTTTCATCTGGGCTTTGAAGGGCGCAAGGGGAGAAATTATCATATTCAGATCAATCCGTATCCCATTTTTCGCGGACATCTGGTGATTGTGCGGGATGAGCATATTCCGCAGGAAATCTGGCACCATTTCCCTGATATGCTGGACTTTGCTGCCAGGTATAAGGACTATCTGGTGTTCTACAACGGCCCGAGTTCAGGGGCATCCGCACCGGATCATCTTCATTTTCAGGCCATTCCGAAACACAATCTTCCTCTGGAAGATGTGGTGGACGAGTTTTTGGACCATCCGGGCGAGCCGCTTGCCACGGTGAAGGATGCAAGCCTGTACAAGTTCGACGGATATGCCAGGGGGGTATTCGCTCTCAAGGCCACTACTTCCAAGTCGCTTGCCAAACTCTTTTACCGGCTGCTTGACTGTACGGATCGGGGTAAAGGGGAAGAAGAGCCGATGTTCAATCTGTATGCTTATGTCAAGAACGGTGAGTATCGTACCATTGTGGTGATGCGCTCCGCCAAGCGTTCCCATCATTTCTACAGCAAAGGGGCGGACCATCTGACCATAAGTCCGGGGGCTGCGGATATTGCGGGGCTGTTTGTGGCTCCTTTCAGGGAAGACTATGACAAGGCTGATACTGCTCTTCTGGAGGAACTGCTCTCGGAGGTGTGTATAAGTGAGGACGAGCAGAATATGATAGTGTGGCGTCTTACCAGGCATCAGGAGAAAATATCGGTAGGACTGCTGTCCGCCAAAGAGATACGCTTTGAAATCATCTCGGACGGCGCCGGCCCTCAGACGGTGAAGTGGCACGACGGCCGCATTTCCTACAACGGAATGCTCTACGATGAGCTCTATTTCGACTCCATGACACTTTCGACCCTGTTTGCGGAAGCCTCGTTCATACTCTATGACGTGGTCATAGGGATAGATTTCCACTGGCAGCAAAAACGTACTTTCAAGTATGCCGGAGGGCTCAAATTCATAGTTGAAGGAGACCGTATCACCGCGGTCAACTGCATAGGGATGGAGGATTATCTCATGAGCGTCATATCCTCCGAGATGAAGTCGTCTGCCTCGATAGAACTCCTCAAGGCCCATGCTGTAATATCCAGAAGCTGGCTCAAAGCGCGTCTTAAGGACCACAAGGCCGGACATGAGCATTTCGACGTGTGTGCCGATGATCACTGCCAGCGCTATCAGGGACTTACCATGGCCGTAGGGGACGATGTATGCCGGGCTATTGACCGGACATGGGGACAGGTGCTTGAATATGGGGGAGACATCTGCGATACGCGTTATTCCAAGTGCTGCGGCGGTCGTACGGAGCTTTTCAGCACATGCTGGGAAGACGTGGATCTGCCGTATCTGCAGAGTGTGGAAGACCCGTTCTGCGACTGTGAGAACTCTTCCATACTTTCCCAGGTGCTCAATGATTATGACCTGCACACCGCTGATTTTCACGATTGGACGGTGCAATATACCACTGACGAACTCTCCGAGTTGGTCCGTACCCGCACAGGGATTGATTTCGGCACCATTGTCGCTCTGGAAGCGGTGGAGCGCGGTCCGTCCGGGAGAATCAAGTACCTCCGAATCACCGGCACCCTGCGTGAAGAGGTCATAGGAAAAGAACTTGCCATACGTAAGGCCCTTAGCAGCAGTCATCTGAAGAGCTCGGCCTTCGAAATAGAGAAAAGCCCGGACGGGTTTATCCTCAAAGGACGCGGCTGGGGGCACGGAGTTGGTCTGTGCCAGATAGGGGCAGCGGCTATGGCGGCCCAGGGGTACGATTACAGACAGATACTTTCGCATTATTATGTCGGAGCGGAAATTAAATAGCGAACTGCGCGGCGATAATGGAGCATCAGCTCCCAAATCCAATCCGTGGGCATGGGTGCCGAGCCTTTATTTCGCGGAAGGAATACCATATTTCATAGTGAATGTCATCTCCGTGACTCTTTTCAAGCGCCTCGGGATGTCCAACGGAGACCTTGCGCTCTATACGTCTCTTCTGTATCTTCCGTGGGTGATCAAACCCCTCTGGAGTCCGGTCGTGGACGTATTCAAGAGCAAGAGATGGTGGATTCTGGTGATGCAGGCCATAATTACAGTGTCGTTTGCGCTTCTCGCGCTGTCCGTGAGTCCGGATGTGTTCGGGCTGAGTCTTGTGATATTCTATGTGATAGCATTTGCTTCGGCAACGCACGACATAGCCGCGGACGGGTTCTATATGCTGGCGCTCGGCGAGCAGGAGCAGTCGCTGTTTGTGGGCATCAGGAGTACTTTTTACAGGATTTCGTCAGTGTTCGGGCAGGGAGTTATAGTGGTGGTGGCCGGATTGCTGGAGGAGCGGATGGGGAGTATCCCGTCTGCCTGGAAGGTGACACTGCTGCTGTGCGGTGCGCTGTTTGCCCTGCTCACGCTCTGGCACTGCCGGAGTCTGCCGAAAGTTGAGCGAAACCTGGCTGGGGTGCATGATTCGGACCGGAAGGCTGCGAACGCCGGAACCAAGAATGCAGAGGCCGGAACCGAGGATGCCAAGGCTGCAGGTGCCGGAACCATGGAGGCCAAGGCTGCGGATGAGATGCCGGAGCCATGTGTCCCTGCCGGAGATAAGCCCGCTGTGCATAGAGGTGGCTGGGGCGATATGTGGAGGGTCTGGAAAACGTTCTTTATGAAGGACGGAGTGTGGCTTGCGTTGGCATTCATGCTGCTTTACCGGCTTCCGGAGGCGTTGTCCGTCAAGATGCTGACCCCGTTCCTGCTGGACCCTCCTGAAGCGGGGGGACTTGGGCTGAGCACTGCCCAGTCGGGACTTGTATATGGCACTGCCGGGGTTATTGCCCTTACGATAGGCGGAATCTTAGGAGGTGTGTATGCGGCCCGGAAAGGATTGCGCAAGTCAATGTGGATCATGGCTTTGTCGCTGGCCCTGCCTTGCGCGGTGTATCTGTTCCTCGCGCTTGTGCAGCCGGAGCGGATGTGGATTGTGTATGCCTGTGTGGTACTGGACCAGTTCGGGTACGGGTTTGGATTCACGGCGTACATGCTGTATATGATGAAGTTTGCGGAAGGTGAGTTCGTGACGTCGCACTATGCCATTTGTACCGCATTTATGGCGCTTTCGATGATGATTCCGGGACTTTTTGCCGGTTGGATGCAGGAGGCTCTCGGGTATGTAGGATTTTTTATAATTGTGATGATATGTTGTCTTGCAACCGTATTCGTAACGCTTTTTGTACGGCGGCGCTGCTAGTGTGCAGTGTGCTCTCCGGGCAGGTGAAACCCGGAGTTGAGGTTCTCAGGGACCGGGGATTCAGTGGTCTGGAGGGTCTGCGTGTAGGTCTGGTGACCAACCCTTCCGGGGTGGATCGGGAACTGAAGTCCACGATTGACATTTTGTTTGATGCACCGGAAGTCAATCTTGTGGCGCTGTTCGCCCCTGAGCACGGTGTCAGAGGGGATGTGTATGCAGGGGAGAAGGTGCAGACGGACAGGGACTCGCGCACGGGGCTGCCGGTATATTCGCTATATGGCTCCACGCGTCAGCCTACAGCGGAGATGCTTGACGGGATAGATATCATGATTTATGATATTCAGGATGTGGGCAGCCGTTCGTATACCTTTATCTCCACGCTTGGACTGGTGATGCGCAGCTGCTCTGAGAAAGAGATCCCGGTGATGGTGCTTGACAGGCCCAATCCTTTAGGCGGCAACAAGATAGAGGGTCCGCTGGTGAGGGATGGATTCCACTCTTTCGTGGGACAGTACAAGATTCCGTATATCTATGGACTTACTGTCGGGGAGCTCGCGATGCTCATCAACGAAGAGGGGCTGAACTGCGGTCAGAACGGACGCGCGGAACATCTCAAGTGCGACCTGATGGTGGTGCCGATGCAGGGGTGGAGCCGGGGCATGCTGTTCGAGGAGACGGGGCTTCCGTGGGTGCCTACATCGCCTAATATCCCTTATCCGCAGAGTGCGGTGTGCTATCCGTCGGCAGGTCTTGCGGGGGAGATGTACAACTACCTCAACATAGGCATAGGCTATACGCTTCCGTTTGCGACCTTTGCGGAGGAGTGGGTGGATGCCGATGAGCTGAAGGCTCGCCTGGATAGTTATAACGTGCCTGGAATCGCTTGGAGAACAATACATTACAAGCCTACGTCCGGACGCCTTTCGGGGAAACTTGTCCATGGGGTGCAGTATTATTATACGGATTTTGAGGCCGCTACCATCACCCTTACCCAGTTCTATGTGATGCAGGCGGTGTGGGAGCTTTACGGGCGCAATCCTTTCAAGGTGGCTCCCGAGCGGCTGGCGATGTTCAACAAAGTGTGCGGTACTGATTTCGTGGCGGCCGTGTTTGGCGGCAGTCTTCAGGTTGCGGACATTCTGGAGTATTGGAATGCCGATGTTGAGGCGTTCCGGACTCTGTCTTCGAAGTATCATATTTATTGAACGGGCCGAAGGGGGCTGTCGGATTTCCGTGACTGCGGAAATCGGAAATTCGGGCAGCGGCATTTGCGCTTGATGTTTGACTTTTCAGTTGTAACAATATATTCCGATTGTTTTGTTAACTGACGGAAAATTATTACATTTGCTATATCGCATCCGTTCCTTTTTTTTGGGGGGGGCGGAAAGCGGTGGGGTTCAGCGGAAGTTCTTGAATAGAGAGTGGAAGCTGCGAGGCGAGCCAATTGCCTGAGTGATAGACTTTTGGCGCGTGGCGAGAGAAACGAAGCGGATCCTTTGCGACTTGGATTGAGATAAGCATACTTCAGCGGCCGCATGCGGTGCGACTGTGCTGATTTTCTGGACATCGGAGCTGTTCCGGTTGTCTGCTTATCCCGATGCGAGGAGTGGAGGTAGTGGGTGTTATCGAATAATTAAAAACAAATCAAATAACTATGTCCATCTTCAAAGACAACCCTCCTCATCAGCGGAGGTACGGGTTCTTTTGGAAATGCCGTTCTGAAGCGTTTCCTTCGCACAGATATAGGCGAGATTCGCATTTTTTCACGCGATGAGAAGAAGCAGGATGATATGCGACACGAGTATCAGGCAAAGTACCCTGATGTTGCCCATAAGATTAAATTCTACATCGGAGATGTAAGAAGTCTTGAGTCCTGCCGCTCTGCAATTCCTGGCACGGATTTTATTTTCCATGCGGCCGCCTTGAAACAGGTGCCCAGTTGTGAGTTCTTCCCAGGTGGAAAGTTTAGAAACCACTTATTTGGATATTACTGACCTGGATGCTATACATAAGATGGTTGCAAAGCACAACGTGAATATCATTGTAAACTGTGCGGCATGGACAAATGTTGATGGGGCAGAAGATACGGAGAAATACGAATTGGTTGAGAAACTGAATGCCACCGCACCTGAGAATTTGGCTATAGCCATGAAGGAAGTTAATGGCTGGTTGGTGCAGATTTCTACTGATTATGTGTTTGGTAAAGAACCATACAATACCCCTTGCAAGGAAGACCAGCAGGGAACGCCTACTGGATTGTATGGAGCCACCAAGCTTCTCGGAGAGCAGAAAATCATTGCCACAGGGTGCAAGTATATGATTATTCGCACAGCATGGTTATATTCAGAGTTCGGTAAGAACTTTGTGAAGACTATGCTGAATTTAACTGCTACAAAGCCACAACTGAAGGTTGTTTTCGACCAAACTGGTACACCAACCTATGCTTGGGATTTAGCAAATGCCATTGTAGCGGCATTAAAGAACCCTGTTGAGGGTATATATCACTACAGCAATGAGGGTGTATGTTCCTGGTTCGATTTCACCAAGATGATTGCAGAATATGCTGGCAATAATAATTGCGATATCCAACCTTGCCATAGCGATGAATTTCCCAGTCCGGTGAAACGCCCTGCGTACTCTGTCTTGGATAAGACAAAGATAAAAGAGACTTTTGGAATCAAAATACCTTACTGGACTGATTCCTTGAAAAAATGTATATCAAATTTGAAGTAAACAATTAAGTATAATTATATGAGCGTTTTTAAAGACAAAGTCCTGCTGATTACAGGCGGAACGGGTTCGTTTGGCAATGCCGTTCTTCGTAGGTTCCTTACCAGTGATATTAAGGAAATTCGTATTTTCTCGCGTGATGAAAAGAAGCAGGACGAGATGCGTCACCGGCTTCAGGCACAGCATCCCAATGAGGCTGCCAAGGTGCATTTCATCATCGGTAATGTGCGCGACTTCGATGCTATCGATGCCGCCATGCACGGAGTGGATTATGTCTTCAGTGCCGCTGCCTTGAAGCAGGTGCCTGCCTGTGAGTTCTATCCGATGCAGGCTGTGCGTACCAACATCTTTGGTTCTGAGAATGTGTTGGAGGCTGCTGTGCGCAACAAGGTGCAGCGTGTGGTGGTGCTCTCTACCGACAAGGCTGCTTATCCTATCAATACGATGGGTATGACCAAGGCCCTGATGGAGAAACTGGCCATCAACAAGAGCCGTGACCCGCGTACCCACGAGAGTGGTACGGTGATTTGTGCCACTCGCTATGGCAATGTGATGTGCAGCCGTGGCAGTATCATCCCGCTGTTCATCGAGCAGATCAAGACTGGCAAGCCCATGACCGTGACTGTGCCGGAGATGACCCGCTTCATGATGTCACTCGACGAAGCCGTCAATCTGGTGGTGTTCGCTTTCACTCACGCCAACCCTGGCGACCTGTTTGTGCAGAAAGCTCCTGCTGCCACTATCGAGACCCTTGCGCAGGCTGTGAAGGAAATCTTCCATGCAGACAATGAGATTCAGGTGATTGGTGCCCGTCACGGAGAGAAGATGTACGAGACTCTTTGCACCAGTGAGGAAATGGCCAAGGCAGAGGACATGGGTGATTTCTACCGTGTGCCTGCTGATATGCGCGACCTGAACTACGACCAGTATATTGACAACTTCGGTCATCGCGTTGACTGCGAGCAGTACAACTCCGACAACACTCACCGTCTGGACCTCGAAGGGATGAAGAAGATGCTGCTGTCACTCGATTACGTTCAGGAGCAGCTGAAGGAATGGGAAGCTGAGAAGGCCAAAAAAGCAAACCTCTAAAGAAAGCGAAACGATGATACCCTTAGTAAAACCCTATTTCCCTCCCCGCGAGGAATTGATGCCCGCATTGGAGGAAATCCTCTATAGCGGCTATGTGGCTACCGGCCAGCCGGTGTTTGACTTTGAGGATAAGTTCAAAGCTTATATTGGCAACGACAATATCATTTCTGTTCATTCTGGCACCGATGCCCTGCATCTGGCTTACATCCTTGCAGGTGTGAAGCCCGGTGACGAGATTATCAGTACCCCGATGACCGCAGAACCCACCAACACCTCCATTGCCATGGTGGGGGCCAAGGTGGTGTGGGGCGATGTTGACCCCACCAACGGACTGCTTGACCCGAAGAGTGTCCGCAAGCTCATTACCGAGAAAACCAAGGCCATCGTGATGGTTCACTATGCCGGTATGGTCTGCGATATGGATGAGTTCAACAAGATCTCTGAGGAGTTCAATATCCCCATCATCGAGGATGCTGCTCATGCCATGGGCAGCAAGTACAATGGCAAGATGACGGGCTGCAACTCCGCTTATACCATCTTCTCGCTGCAGGCCATCAAGCACATGACCACCGTTGACGGTGGTTTCCTGGCTATGCGCGACGGCAGTCAGATGGATAGGGCCAGAAGACTCCGCTGGTTCGGACTCTCCAAGGACAAGAGCCGTCTGGATAACGACATCACCGAGGTGGGCTATAAGTATGCCATGAACAACGTGAACGCCACCATTGGCCTGTGCCAGATGAAGCATATCAACGATGTGATTGGTACCTACATTGACAACGGCAAGTTCTACGACAAGGCGTTGAAGGGCATTCCCGGTGTGCAGTTGGTGCGTTACAACAACAATACCGAGTGCTCCTACTGGCTCTATACCATGAAAGTGGAGCGTCGTGATGATTTCTGCAAGATGATGGAGGAAAACGGCATCCTTGCCTCGCAGTTGCACCATCGCAGCGATACCCATAGCATCTTCAAAGAGTCCAAGCGCGAACTGCCTGGCATGGAAGAGTGGTATGCCAACTTCGTGCATATCCCTTGCGGCTGGTGGGTGAGCAAAGAAGACAGAGAAAAGATTGTGGAAGTAATCAAGAAAGGCTGGTAACAGAAATGGCGACCCGAAATCTCACAGCCGTCGAGGGCTTGAGATTCCTCCTCTTCCTTGGAATATTTGTATTTCATTGCGTAAGCAACTGGCTTCCAATTGGTTGGGGGGGGGTAGAAGCTTTCCTCGTTATAGGTTCTTTCTTCCTAACGCGCAAATATGTCGCACAGGATAGTCCGCAAATTAAAGTAGGTCAGGCATTCACCAGACGTATCAAGCGACTTTACCCAGTATATCTGACGATAGTCCTTTTTTTCACACTGGCTTATCTGTTATATTCCGGGGTGTTGAAGACAGATGTATTCTGGTACATCTTCTCAGTACAGAACTTTAGATGCCTGTTTGAAAATGCAAGTTGGTCGTTGGATTGTTTCCTTGGTCACTTCTGGTACATCAGTCTGGATGTCTGGTTGTTCCTGATATGGGTGTTGATACTGCGGTTTGTACCCAAAAGGCATTTGAAGCCCGCTTTTACAATATCCTTATTTGTTGGAATACTTTGGAGAACGCTCTTCATCATCTATGTACCCGAGAACATCTCGATAGCTTATATGATACCCATAGGGATGATGGACAGTTGGGCACTGGGTGGACTTGTTGCCTTGAATGTGGAGGAGAAAGGCGCGAATAGCAAGTTGATGTGGGCAGAGATTATAGTAGGTGTGCTTGGTGTAGTGTTACTCACTGTGTATAATGCTTCTTTGCACGAATGTAGTATAGGAGAATCATACCAACTGTACAAAACAGCAAGCGGATATATGAAGAATCCGCTGACAGGTCAAACCTATTTCTTTGTTGCGCTATTCTTTTCAGGTTTACTACGCTATTGCACAGATGCCAAGATTAAACATCCGGTTTTGTCGGCAGCCCCTTTGATGGCGTTGGGAGGAATGACCTACGAACTGTACTGTTTCCACTATCCAGTCCGCTATGCGGCAAAGCATTTCATACACAATGATGTATTGATGGTTATCGCTGCCTTGGTTGCGACCTACGTGGTTACAGTGCTGTGGAACAAGTTGGCAATGCCTATAGTTCAGAAAATCATACGTTAATGACAAATTTAGAAATCATAAGACATAACGACATACTTTTCCGTGACCTCCTGCGGGCGGTTGCGGTGAAGAATGTAGCCTGGCCGCACCCCGTGGAGAGTCAGGTGAAATGGATTATTGACAATATGCAACCAGACGATATGCACGTATTCTTGACGGAAAATGGTGAAGACAAGGCCTATATGACCTTGTCGCCCGTTACTGCTACCGTGAATGGAGTGGAAACCCCGTTCATGGGAGTGGGATGCGTGTGTGCTGCCAAACCCGGAATGGGGGGGCAAATTATTGGTTGAAAACGTGAATAAGTATCTTAAAGAGAACAATTTCAAAGGACTTCTTTTCTGTAAAGAGAATCTAATAAAGTTTTATAGTAAATACGATTGGGTATTACTCCCGCAAGAAAGAGCCAGCCTTCCTGTCCGTTCCTCTGATATATTCACAATGGTTTATAATACTCCATTGATCGATAGTCTCAAGTATCAAGGACATCTGTTCTAGGAATTATAGCTCTTTCACCAAAAAGAGCTGTAATGAAGAACAAAGTAAAAGTATTAGTAGCAGGTTCCGGCAATGTCACAGGCTTGAATGTGATCAGAGCTTTAGTCGGACAACCTGATGTAGAAGTAATAGGCTGCGATTTTGATGCAGAGAATCCTTCCAAACTATTCTGTCCATCTTTTGAAGTACCTCGATGTGCAGATTCACATTACCCATCTTCAATATTAGAATTGGTCAAACAGCAGGGTGTTACCCATATTATTGCCTCTAATGACCATGATGTGAGGGCACTGACTCAAATTAAGCAGAACAATAGGGAGTTCCCAGTATTCAATGGCTTTTGCAATAATACTCTTGCTTGTTTAGATAAGAGGGAGACTGAAAAACTCTTTGTTCATGCAGGCGTAAAAACTCCGCTGATTGTAAAAGACCAAAACGACTATCCATACGTACTGCGGATTGAGAATATGGGCAAGGTTAAGAAGTTTGTCCATATCATCAAGAGCCGGCAGGATGCCGAGTCTGTAACAGAAGATGAATACAAGGCTGGGATAATGACCCGCTATGTTGAGGGAACTGAATACACTGTTGATGTCTTATGCGACTCCCAATCGAGACTGCTTTCAGCTGTACCTAGAGAAAGGATTACTGTTATTGGTGGAATGGTGCATTACGCGAGAATTGTGTATGATGAAGAGCTGATAGCACAATGTGCTAAAATAGCTTTGTCTGCAGGACTTGTTGGTATGAGTTGCATTCAATGCATAAAGACGAAAGACAACCAGTATTACTTCATAGAGATAAATCCGCGACCGGGAAGTGGAATTGATTTGTCTATTAATGCCGGAGTGAACATGCCGTTGTTATGGTTGAAAGAAACAAGTGGTGAAGTTGTGGAAGTTCCCGAACCTGTATGGGGAATGCAGATGAAACGCTATTTTTGTGGATATTACTATTGATGACTATGAAGACAATAGCATTCGACCTAGACGGAACTCTTATAGATATATCAGAAAGAGACTTTAGAATCTATGCTGATATTTTAACGGAACTTGGATATGAGCCAATAGAAAAAAAACAATACTGGCCATTAAGAAGAGAAAAGACAGATATTCATTCTATACTGGCATTATCTGCCTGTACCGCTGATAAAGATGTGGCCTGTTTTCTCGATAGTAGGGCTAAGAGGATGGAAGAGAGCAGTTATCTGTCTTTGGACACGTTATTTGATGATGTATTGCCTGCTTTCTCGAAGTTGAAGCAGAATTATAATTTAGTCATATTGACAAGACGTCTTAACGAGACTAATACTGTAGAACAATATCATCGCTTAGGACTGAAAAAATACGCTGAGCTGATGATTGTGAGTGGCGATAAAAAGGAAAGGATGCAAGCCATTCCAAATCTTGTAGTCTTTGTTGGCGATACCGAAAACGATATATTGCCAGCTAACGAGATTGGCGTAAAAAGCATTGCCGTCACAACAGGCATACGAAGTGAAGAGAAACTTAGGACATATAATCCTTCTGCGATAATTAATTCAATTAGCGATATCTATAATTATATAGACTAATGATACCTTTATACAAACCCTATATGCCGGAACTTCCCGAGATGGATGCAATACTCCATTCCGGAGTATTGGCCTACGGCAAGTGGGGAAGAGAATTTGAGAGACTGTTGGCGGAGTACTTAGGCGTGAAGCGGGTGCTCCTCACCAACTCATACGGCCTTGCCTGGCAGGTTCTGTTCAGAACACTTGGTCTTGAACCCGGCGACGAGGTGATAGCCACGCCCATGTCGTGCCTCCAGTCCACGATGCCTATGGCACAGTACGGACTGAAAACGGTATGGGCAGACATTGACCCTCGCTTTGGTATACTCGACCCCGAAAGCGTGAAAAGTAAGATAACTGCAAAGACACGACTCATCATTAACTATCATTTCTGTGGCTATCCTGGATATGTGGACGAGATCAATGTCATCGGGAAAGAGCAGGATATTATGGTGGTGGACGACTGCATCGAGGCATTCGGGGCAAAGTATAAAGGCAAGCGGCTGGGCAACGTGGGTACGCCCGTTTCCATCTTCAACTTCCAGACAGTGCGCCTGCCCAACACTATCGAAGGCGGTGCGCTGGTCTTTGAGGACGAGGAACTCTATAAGAAGGCCGTCGTGATACGCGACCTGGGTATTAACCGCTCTATCTTCCGTGATGACAATGGCGAGATTTCCGCAGACTGTGACATCAGCATCCCCAGTGTGAATGCCACCCCCAGCGACGTGAACGCATATATTGGCTGCTGCCAGATGAAGGACATCGACTGGCTGTTGCAGAAGCAGGCACAGAATGCCAAGCAGTGGGAGCAGAAGCTGTTTGACATGCCCTCGCTGATAGACTTCATCAGCCGCAGGGACACCGAACCCAACTACTGGGTGTGCGGTCTCCTGTCCAGCAGCAAGGAACACGATATGAAGATGTTCAAAGAGTGGGGCTATGCCTGTTCAGCGGTACACCTGCCCAACACGTATTATTCCGTGTTTGGACAGCAGGAGATGCCCAAGGGCGTAGCAGAGTTTTATAATAAGTTTATTGCACTGCCATCAGGGTGGTGGATGGAGTAGTTATGGCGGAAGAGCAAAAGACTGGGACCTCTTACGGTAATATCTTTAAAACCACCTTTCTTTTCGGGTTCGTCCAGGTGTTCAAAGCAGTCATTGCAATAGTCAAGAATAAGCTTGTCGCAATCCTGATAGGCCCGGAGGGAATGGGATTGTGGGGTATATTCAACTCGACCATCCAGATGATCCAGACCGGTGCAGGACTTGGTATTAACCAAAGTGCTGTGCGTGATGTAGCTGAGGCAAAAGGGTCAGGTGATCACGAAAGGGTATCAAGAATTGTTAAGGTAACCAATAGGGTTGTTCTATTTACTGGTCTTTTGGGGTGTTTGGTGACACTGATACTGTCTCACTATCTGAGTGTTTGGACACTGGGAGGTACAACCTATACATTATCTTATTGTGTACTGGCAGTCGTTGTAGCTCTGAATATCATCAATGAAGGGAAGCAAGCTCTTCTGAAAGGAGTACGTCATCTGAGAGCACTTGCCTATGCCAGCATGATAGGAACCGTGGTGGGATTGGTGACAGCCATACCGCTTTATTACTTCTTTGGTAAGGATGGTATTGTTCCCGAATTGCTCATTGCTTCCACGTTGGCATTGCTGGTCTCGCAGTACTTCGTAAACAAGATACCGGTTGAACCAGTAGCTCTGACTCTAAAAGAGACATTCAAAGAGGCACAACCCATGATTCGGATGGGTGTTGCTCTTATGTTTGTCACGCTTCTTCAGACGATAACCTCTTTTGCAGTAAATGCATTTATCAGAAGCCAAGGGGGTCTTACCGATGTGGGATATTTTAGTGCGGGAAGCAATATATTGAATGCTTATTTTGGGATGATAATCACAGCCTTGATGACGGACTATTATCCCCGAATCGCAGCTGTTAATCAGGATAATGGTAAGATTCAGGATGAACTGAATAAACAGTCCATGGTGAGCGTTGTCCTGTGTTGCCCTCTTATCGTGCTTTTTATAGCTTTGATGCCTCTATTCGTAAACATCCTGTACAGTCAAGAGTTTATGCCTACTTTAGACTATCTGCGATTTGGCATATTTTGGACGGTGATAACCATTTGTTCGAACCAAGTTGACATGATACTTATTGCAAAGAACAACTCGAAGGTCTTTATGACTATATCCGTGATAGTCCGTGCTGTGCAAATGGTTTTGTGTATTGTCTTGTATAAGTATTGGGGATTGGTGGGTTTAGGTATCTCCTACGGTTTGCTGGGTGTCTTACACACGGCAATTATGACAACGGTAGTGAGTAAGTTATATGACATTCATTTCACCAAAGAATTTATCAAGACGGGAGGAATCGTGTTGATGTTTACTATCGTTGCGACTGTAATCGGTTCTGTTTTGGGTGGAGCAACAAGATATATAGCGGCAATCACTCTCGTTGGAGTTGCGACTTACTATTCATATATAGTGTCAAGAAACAAGCTTGATGTTGATTTTATTCAGATATTAAAGAACAAAATAAAGAGATAACATGGGATATTTATTGAGTATTGTAGTGCCAACTAAAAATAGGTATCCATACCTGAAGCATTTAATTCAATATATTAAGAGTTTTGATACAGATGATCTTGAATTAGTGATTCAGGATAACACAGCAGAAAATGCAGAGTTGGTCGACTTTATAAAAGAAAAGGATTATCCTCATCTTAAGTATTATCATACTAAGGAATCTATCCCTGTTGGGCTAAATTCTGATAAGGCTATCTTAAATTCAACAGGAGAGTATGTATGTCTTATTGGGGATGATGATGGTATTACACCTGACCTAATTGAACAAATAAAACAAATGAAAGAATTAGGTTATGATTCTATGATAACCAGAAATGCGACATACAACTGGCCTGATTATAAGGATGATAGCCTTTTTCGTTTGACAGGAGCGATGACCGTAGATAAGGCTAATGGAAAAAATGAAGATATTGATGTTCAGTCCGAACTTAACAGAGTGAGCAATACTGGTTTTTTAAATATTGGTAAATTACCTAAAGTGTATCAAGCTGTTGTTCGTCGATCTGTTCTTGATAAGATATACGAGAAGTGTGGTACTTTTTTTCCGGGGCCCTCACCGGATATGGCGAATGCTATTGCATTGACGTGTTTTGTTAATAAGGTCTGGTATAATGATCATCCAACAATCATTACTGGTCAATGCCGTTCTGTAGGAGGTGGCGAAAGACTAATGGATAAATTACTTCCTTTAAACGAGATACAACATCTACCCAAAGACATTCTTACGTATTGGGATGAGAAGCTCCCCAATCTTTGGTGCTCTGATACTATTTGGCCTGGGTCAGCTTCTATCGCGGCTAAGAAGATGGGTATAGATGTCTATATGAATTATAATCAGATTTATGGAAGATTTATGCTTTCTCACCCCTCTTACAAAAGTGCTATAGATGAATTCCAATATAATAGAGTCCTTGTTTTTTATTATAAAAATAAACTTTATTTAAAAAAAATTAGTAATGCGGTGTTAAATAGAATAACGTACCTAATGTCTGGAAAAAAGAGGATTCAACAGCAGTCTGTATATAGAGATTTGAAGACAATAAAAGAAGCGGGTAATACTCTTATGAGATTGTAAAACATGGTTTCAAAAGCATTGAATAATTGCTGTTAATATTGAATGCCTAATAAATAATAAGAAATGAGATATGAACAAGATAAGAATGATATTTCAAATATTACGTTCCCTTATACCATCAATGTATTTCAATTTTCATTATTTGCCCTTCAGACAAGCGGTAAAATTGCCGGTATTACTCTATAAACCGCATTTGCAAAAGTTGGGGGGGGTATTTCGTATAGAAGCAGACAGAATATCAACAGGTATGATCAGATTGGGATTTCCCCAGTGTTATTTTTATCCTAATGCAGGAGTTGTTTTTGAAAACTTGGGTGGGTCAATAGTAATCAATGGGAGATTGAATCTAGGCAATAATACGGCTATTTCCGTTGGCCAATTTGGGAAGCTAACATTGGGCAATAATGTTAACGCCCCGGCATCTTTGAAACTGGCATGCTATCATGAAGTTAACATTGGAGATAGAACTTCTTTTGGTTGGGATTGTATTGTTATGGATACAGACTCCCATTGTTTAACCTATATCGAGCCTGCAGGTGGAACACATAAAGGTCATGGTTTCGGATCGATAACTATTGGCACTGACGTGTGGTTTGGGAATGGATGCCTTGTAATGAAGGGTACAAAAACGCCTAATAAGGTGGTGTTTGGTGCCAGATCTGTCATTAATAAGAATTTATCTTGCGAAGAATGTACCTTATTGGGAGGTAATCCATTACGCGAATTAAGAAAAAATGTTTTCCGTAATATGTTGGACGATTGCATAGATTATAAGCAAGGTTGTTTTTCAAAAATCACTCAAAACTAGTTCTACTATTGCCATGACAAAGTTTTTGTGATGTATAATGATTATTAAAACTAAAGATGTTCTAAAGATCACATGATAGAATCCTTTTCATTTAATTCGAGATTGTGGAAATTGTATACTTTTTCCATTTTACTCTATTTCCTTCAGTCATTATATGCTTGGTTTTTATGGGGGGATCTTATGAAATCGGGAGTTATTCTCTTGTGTTTTTTTTGCTGTGGTGCCCATAGAATCATAAACAAGGAATTATATCATGGCAATTCAATCAAAATACTAATAATTGCTTCACTATTCTTGGTTTTATTTAATTCTATTATTGGTGAAGGTTTTTTCTCATTAGCAAGGGCTATATTCCAGACAATCATTTTTTACGATATTCTGTGCCTAAAAAGTACAGTAAAAAAAGAGTTGTTTGAAATTTATGCCATTTTTTTTGGATGGCTATCCTTAGTATCGATAATTGGGTGGATATTATTTCTTATAGGTGTGCCCTTGCCTCATTCACACCTGGTTGACAATGTGTATGGATACGTTTATGAGAATTACTATTTGTTCCTATATAACGATCATCTTATGTATCCTCGTTTTTGTTGTATATTTTTGGAACCAGGTCAGTATGCAATGATTGCGGTTGTAATCTTGCATCTCAAAGAGTTTAGATTAAAAGGTATTCCGCTTATAGCTATATTCGTATCTTTATTGTTTACATTATCATTGGCGGGTTACATAATAATGGCTATATCATTGTTCTATTATTATTTCCGGCCAAAGCATATTTGGAAGTTTGCTTTAATAGTCGGTGCCGTGGTGTTTCTTTTCAACCACTTTAGAACAGAAACAATTGGTGAGAATGCGATAAATGATAAAATCATAGAGAGATTAATCATCAACGATGGTGAAATGGCTGGTAATAATCGTAATTCAGAAGACTATATCGCTTTTTATAATAGATTTTTAAAATCAAATCAAGTGCTTTTTGGAGATAGGGGCCAATCAATGAAAAACAAATGGGAAGGTGGTAATGCTGGGTATCGTGTGTATATTGTCACAAATGGTATAGTAGGCACGTTTTTTACATTTTTGGTTTTTTATCTACTATATTTGGAGTCGAAGAAAAGAAAAGGCGCATGGGTGTTATTGCTTATTGAAGTGTTACTGTTTATACAGGCTTCAGTCCCTTTCTGGTTCTGCGTGTTCTCGTTATATGTTTTTGGGCTAGCCTCTTTGCCTTTTAAGCAAAAAAAGAACTTATTATCAACTCATATTCGTTTAGGGAGGGGTATAACAGTTCAATCACCAGCCTAACAAAGAAGGGCATTTAATTAAAAAGAATGAAGATACTATATTTCCAGCATAGCATATTGTTTGATGGCTCAACAAATGCCTTCTTAAACTATTTGGAAGAGGCCAATAAAACTGCAGAGGTTAAGGTTGTATTAGCTCGGAAAAGTGTTCGTTTAGAGGAATTGGAGAGGATGGGAATAAACTATATTATTATTCCATTTCGGTTTTCGTCATATAGAAAATTTAATCGATGGTATAAAAATGTAGTTTTGTCGCCATTGTTTTTCATATTCACTATTACACTTAACGCAATCGCTATTTTACGTCTTATACCTATAGTGAAAGCTTTCGATCCTGATATAATTCACTCTAATGTTGGACCGTTGCGTATAGGTTTTTATTTATCTAAACTATTTAAAAAAAAACACGTATGGCATTTGCGGGAGTTTCAAGGTACAAATAATGCCACATACCCAATCCCCAATATGTCGTTCTATAAGCATTTGTTGCAGAAATCTTATAGTATTGCAATTTCTAATTGTATAGAGAAATATTACGATTTGGATTCAAATAAATCAATTGTGATTTATGATGGAGTTTTTAATTCGAAAATAAGCTATGCACCACCCTCATATCAGGAAAGAATGAACAGCATCTTGTTTGTCGGAAGAGTGGAGCCAGCAAAAGGGGTGGAGGATTTATTTAAGGCTTTCGCCAGTATTTCCAATATTTTCAGAGATTTAAGATTGGATTTGCTAGGATTATATGATAAGTCATATAGAGACTATTTGGAGAGTAAATATATTAATCCTAACAATTTGAGTGGAAGAGTTTTTTTTCATGGCGCAACTCGTGATGTCGCTTCATTTATGAAAAAATCCAAAGTGACAGTTGTTTCATCTTTGCTTGAGGGTTTTGGCTTTGTGGTTGCGGAATCAATGTATAATTATTGTATGGTGATAGGTAATGATAATACTGGAATAAAAGAGCAATTTGATAGGTGTGATGACACTTGCAATGAACCTATAAGCAGGCGATACTCTACTCATGAGGAATTAGTTACACAATTGTTGGATGTTTTAAATCTGCCGGAGGAACTGTACGGAAAAGAAACGGAAGAGTTGCACAAATGTGTTGTCAATCTTTATGATAAAGAGCGGTACGCTAGAAACATTATAGATTTCTACGCTACAATTACCCAATGACCTTTAAAGCTAATCACTATGCAAAGAAAAAAAGTATTAGCACTTCTGTTATTTTTCTCATTTTTCTTAAATGCGGTTGCATTAAATAATGCGTCTGCTTCTGATAATAAATATGTGGTATTAGATGAGCATGTTTCTTTTGTAAAACAAGTACGTGGACATGTTAATACGGTTTTTGAAATCAGATATGATTTTGATTTAGCGAACGCTACAGTAAAACTTCCATTGGGCTGTACACTATTGTTTAGAGGCGGTTCGCTTTATAGAGGTACTCTCGTAGGAACGGGTACACTAATAGAAGCTCCTAATTGTAGAATTTTTGGGAATGGACTTAGTGTTTCTGGAACATTTGGGAACACGTGTTTTTACGCAGATTGGTTTGGCAGTATACAAGAAGCTGTGGACGTGGCAAGTGATAATAGTGGAGTTGTACAATTGTCAGCAAAATATTATAGAATAAGTGAACCACTAGTATTAAAACGGTGCGTTTCTCTTATTGGGTGTGGAAATGAAGGAGCTTATCTTGAAAACAAAGGAACAATTGTATCCTATTCTGGCAATGATGCCGTGATAAAACTTGCAGGAAGCGCTGAGGCTCCTGCTAAAAATATTGTGATACGGGACCTGAAGATACGAGGAAACGGATTAAATAATAAAGCAGGAACAAATGTCGGACTTTACATAGGCCAATGGTCTTATTACTGTAAATTTGAGAATATATCTCTATATGGATGCTCCAATGGAGTTGTTATAGAGAAAGCATGGAACTTGTACTTTGAACAAGTAAATCCTTATTACTGTATTAATGGATTCCACCTTCAGAAAAACATTTCACCCCTAACGACATCATCTTTTGTTTCCTGTGTCGCATATAGTTGTGATGTCGGGTTTGACTTGGCGCAAGATATGAATGGAGTAACACTCATGAGTTGCGGAACAGATGGATGCAACACGTCTATGAGATTATCAAGTTGTTATGGTGTCTCTGTGCTATCCTATACATTTGAAAAACATACAGAATGCGGCATTTACATTAACAGCCCAGATTGTTATGTGACTTTTGTGGGTTTAAGTCCACGTGGGTATGGTAATGATGCCGTAACTCATATAAAAATAGACAAGGTAGGGAGTGTGACTTTTACTGATATGTATATTAGCAAGGCGGCGGCTCCTAAAAACGGATATGTTGTAGATGTGGCACAAAGTAGCGCCTCTAAAGTTCGGTTTAATAATTGCGTCATAAAAGGGAAAGGACGTAATCTAAAGAGCTGCACATTCAGCGGGAATACAGTTATAGAATAGTTTCAGTAAAATTCTTTCTTATGATATCAGTTTGTATTGCAACACATAATGGTGAAAAATATATAAAGGAGCAGATAAAATCAATATTGCCCCAACTTTCTGATGACGATGAAATTATAGTATCGGATGATGGTTCAACTGATAATACAATTTCTATTATAGAATCAATTGATGATTCGCGGATCAGGGTAGTTAGTTACGAGAACAAAAACAAAAATTTGCCATCTGTAGAAAAAGCCACGTTGAATTTTTACAATGCCCTCAGGCATAGTAATGGGGATTATATTTTTCTTGCTGATCAGGATGATGTTTGGACTGATGATAAAGTATCTGTCACCCTTGGCTATCTAAAAGATTATCCGTATGTAGTAAGTGACTGCTATGTTACGGATGGAGATTTGAATGTTGTGTCAGAAACACGTTTTCTTGCATCTGAGAAAGTTCATTATAATAAATATGCTGCCTTGGTACTGTCCACTCCTTATCAGGGAAGTTGTGCGGCATTTGGGCGAGAGGTCCTTGAAAAAGCGATGCCTTTCCCCAATCATCTACAATCCCATGACCGATGGATCGGGGATGTGGCTGCTTTCTTTTTTGGTGTGAAAATTATACCTGAAAAGTTAATTTATTATAGAAGACATGAAGGAACTGCCTCAAATTCATTTGGAAAAGTTTCGGGAACAAGTAAGTTGAAAACAATATGGTATAAGTGGGTATATGTGAAGGGGATTATAAAACTGAAATTATTTAGGAGAAAATGAGCATAGAACAGAAAATCAATTATCAATTGAATAAATACCCTGGTATTAAGAAAGCTGTGAAGCGCTTGTACCAGTTAGGGATGTATGCTATCTCTCCCAAGATTAAGTCTGAAGGAGAAATTGTCAGAGTGTCGCTTAACGACCCAAACAATGAATATTTCTTTGGATATTACGACAAATCACCTTGGGATGCTACGGGACGGTATATGCTCTGTATGCGGGCAAAAGATACTTGGAGTGAGTCGGACCCGAAAGGAGAGGCAGAGATTCTTCTATTAAACCTTAACGTTGACGTTAACGATAACAATTTTTGTAAGGTTTTGGCTAAGACGCATACATGGAACGTGCAGCAGGGATGTATGGCACAGTGGTTAGGATCTGACTTCTCTTCGCAAATCTTATATAACGATATGCGAGAGGGTAAGTATTGCTCTGTGGTAATGAATGTTGTAAACCGGGAGGAAAGAGTTCTACCTATGCCGGTATATACCGTATCTGCTGATGGAAAGACTGCCCTTTCGCTTGACTTTTCACGGCTTCACAACCTTAGGCCTGGTTATGGCTATTCTGCTTTGCCGGAGAAGACAGAAGGAGTGGCACTGCCGGATGAGACGTGTGTCTGGAAGATGGACATAGAGACGGGTGAGGTTGTCCCTCTGCTGAAATATACGGACTTCGCATCTTTCCAGCCAAGACCGGAAATGCAAGAAGAGGGGTCAGTACATAAGGTGAATCACCTGATGCTGTCGCCCAATGGCAAGCGGTTTATGGTGCTATACCGCTGGTTCAACGGTCAGCGGAAATATACCCGTCTGGTTACCTGCAATGTGGATGGAACGGACATGTATGTGCTGAGTGATGATGATATGGTGAGTCATTGCTATTGGAAGGATGATGAACACATTATTGCCTTTGAGAATAAACACGGGGAAGGAACTGGCTATTACCTGATGAAGGACAAGACGAAGGAATATACACACCTTTGGCTACATCTGAACAATGACGGGCATCCGAGTTACTGTCCGACTGATAACAATCTTGTGGTGTTTGATACCTATCCTGGCAGAGCCAGGATTCAAGAAGTTAAAGTGGCGAGAGATACGGATGTGGAAGGAAAAGACATTAAAGTACTGGCCCGCGTGTTCGCACCATTCAAATATGATAATGATACCCGTTGTGACCTACATCCCCGCTGGAGCAGGGATGGAAAGAAGGTGTGCTTCGATGCCTGTTTTGAAGGGCACAGGGGACTGTATGTGGTTAATGTTGAATAAGGGTCGCACAGATACCACAGAAAACACAGATTTTTTTGAACACAAACGACCACGAATGACCACGAATTAGCAATGAATAAAAGAATTGGTGTATTATTACCTGTCTATAAAAATGACAGCATAATGTTTTTGAAGAAGTCTGTCGGGAGTATTCTCGGTCAGACATTGGAAGATTATCATATATATATTGGCGTTGACGGGCCGGTTGGTGATGAGTTGGATGAATGTTTGAAGAAGTTGAATGAGGAGAATAGAATCACTGTTGTCCGTTTTGACGTGAACCGTGGTCTGGCCTGTGTGTCGAATGACCTGATCGCCATCTGCAAGAAAGAGGGGTATGAATACTTTGCCCGCATGGATGCAGATGATATATCGCTGACGGATAGGTTCGAAAAGCAGGTGAAGTATCTGGAAGAGCATCCTGATGTGGATGTGGTGGGTGGTGCCATCGAGGAGATTGATGGTAATGATAATCTGCGAGGAAAGCATGTGGAGTATCCGTTGACGCACGAGGATTGCAGAAAGTTTTTCCGCTATCGTGACCCGCTAGCGCATCCGGCTGTGATGTTCAGGGCACGGTATTTTGAGAAAGTGCCTACCGGCTATAGAAATGAGTACCGCAAGAACCAGGACACGATGCTGTGGTTTGACGGGTTCATGAATGGCTGTGTGTTTGCCAACGTGAAAGATACGGTGCTGCACTTCCGAGTGAACGATGATTTCTATAACCGCAGAAACGGATGGAAACGGGCAAAGCAGATGCTGAGAGACAGGTTGAAAATGAATAAAGCTCTTAAGTATGACCTAAGCGCGAATATTTTTGCACTGGGTATGTTTTGTATGACAGTGTCGCCTTCATGGGTTAAGAAGATTTTGTATAAGATCAGATAACATTGGTGTTGACCTTAACGGTGTGGGGGGATAACAAATGAGCGAGAGTACAGTAAAGGTGTTCTTTGAGCTGGTGAAAGCCGGTTTATTCAGTCACACAGAAATCACGGATAGCACAGAGAACTTGGTTCCAAGTTTCAAGCTTCAGGTTTCAAGTGATGTTGACTGGGGAGAGGTATATCGGTTGGCGGAAGAGCAAAGCGTCGTCGGTCTCGTCTCTGCAGGACTCGACTGGTTCAAGGTTAATGATTCACGGTTCACGGTTCCGCAAGCAGTGGCGTTGCAGTTCATTGGGCAGACATTGCAGATAGAGCAGCGTAACAAGGCAATGAATGCTTTTGTGGCGGACTTGATAACGAAGCTACGCAAGGCTGATATATATGCTATCCTGGTGAAAGGACAGGGCGTTGCTCAGTGTTACGAGAAACCGCTGTGGCGGGCATGTGGAGATGTGGATTTGTTCCTCAGTGATGAGAACTACCAGAAGGCGAAGGAACTGCTGCTGCCATTGGGCGAGGTAACGGAACCGGAAGAGCGAGCGAAGAAGCATTTCGCCATGAGCATCGATGGATTTGCAGTGGAACTACATGGCACGCTGCATAGCGGATTGTCAGCAAGGGTTGACAGAGGATTAGATGAGATAAAGAAGGCTGTTTTCTACGATGGACGGGTACTGTCATGGTTGGATGGGAATGTACAAGTGTTTCTGCCAAAGGCAGATGAGGATGCGGTGTATGTGTTTACCCACTTCTTGCAGCATTTCTATAAAGGAGGTATCGGACTCAGGCAGATATGCGACTGGTGCAGGTTGCTGTGGACATATCGCGAAGAGATAGATGTGCGCCTGTTGGAGCAACGGATCAAGCGAATGGGACTGATGAGTGAGTGGAGGGCGTTCTATGCTCTGGCAAGCAAATATTTTGGGATGCCGGATGTCGGTTTAGGGTTTACGGTTCAGGGTTCACGGTTAGAGAAGAAGGCGGAGAGGATCATGGAGTTCATTCTGGAAGTGGGGAACTTTGGGCACAACAGGGATATGAGTTATTATGGCAGGTATCCCTATGCGGTGAGAAAGGCCATATCAGCCTGGTGGAGAGTGAAGGACCTGTGCCGTCATGCGAGGATATTCCCGCTTGACTCGTTGCGGTTCTCAGCGGCTATTATGTTTAATGGGGTGAGAAGCGCGGTACGTGGTGAATGATTTATGGTTCAAGGTTAATGGTTCACGGTTCAGGGTTCATGGCTCACGATTTCAACCTTAACGATAAGTTTGGATTAAATAAAGATAAACAATAATAAACTATAATCACAGTTTTTTATGAACATGAAATTGAGAAATATCCCTTTTTCGCCGCCGGACATGACGGAGAAAGAGGCTGCGGAAGTGCGTGAAGCTATTCTCTCGGGTTGGATTACTACGGGACCGCGTACAAAGAAACTGGAGCAGCAGATTTCGGAATATGTGCACACGGACAAGACGGTGTGTCTGAACTCGGCAACGGCAGCACTGGAGATGGTGCTGCACCTGCTGGACATCCAGCCGGATGACGAGGTGATAGTGCCGGCATATACCTATACAGCAACAGCATCTGTTACACAGCACGTGGGCTGTAAGCTGGTGCTGGTGGATAGCCAGAAGGACAATGTGGAGATGGATTACGACAAGTTGGCTGCTGCCATTACGGAGAAGACAAAGGTGATTTGCCCGGTGGATCTGGGTGGTATCGTGGCTGACTATGACCGTGTGTTTGAGATTGTGGAGGCAAAGAAGGGGCTGTTTAGACCCAACAATGCCTTGCAGGCGAAGATTGGTAGGATTGTGGTGTCAGCTGACTGTGCGCATAGTTTTGGCGCTTCGCAAAAGGGTAAGATGGCGGGCGAGATTGCAGACTTCAGTTCGTTTAGCTTCCATGCCGTGAAGAACTTCACGACTGCTGAAGGTGGGGCACTGACTTGGAAACTGGCCTTCGGGAATGAGACAGTTCCAATGGATGCAGACTATATGCCCACCGTGCCTAAGAAAGAAGGTGAGACCTGGAATGAAATGCTTTACCGTTTGAGTCAACTCTTCTCTCTGCACGGGCAGAACAAGGATGCCTTAGCAAAGACCAAGTTGGGCGCCTGGGAATACGACATCATCGGCCCGTGGTACAAGTGCAACATGACAGATATCATGGCTGCACTGGGCCTGGTGCAGATGGAGCGCTATGAGGGTTTGCTGAAACGTCGTCAGGAGATTGTGGCTAAGTATAATGAGGCACTGAAAGACTGCCATGTGGCTGTGCTGAACCATAAGGATGCAGACCATTGCAGCTCTCATCACTTGTATCTGGTGCGCTTGCTGGGTAAGACCCGTGAGGATGCCAACAAAGTGATTGAGCAGATGGCAGAACGTGGCATTGCCTGCAACGTGCATTACAAGCCCCTGCCGATGATGACGGCATACAAGGCTCTAGGCTTTGACATTGCTGACTATCCGAATGCTTATCATCTGTTTGAGAATGAGGTAACCCTGCCTCTGCATACTCGTTTGTCAGACGAGGATGTGGAGTATGTGATTGGGAATTTTGTGGATATTATCAAGAATCTTTAATGAAAAGAATCTTTGACGTTGTTGCAAGTGGGCTTGGTTTGATTGTGCTGAGCCCACTTTTCCTTATTCTTGCTATCTGGATTAAATTAGATAGTAAAGGCCCTGTGTTTTATCGTCAGGTGCGAGTGGGTCGGTATAATAAGGACTTCAGGATATTCAAGTTCCGCTCGATGCGGGTGGGCTCGGATAAGGGAAGCCTCGTTACCATTGGTGGTCGAGATCCTCGTGTAACCAAGTCAGGCTATTGGATTCGTAAGTTTAAATTGGACGAGTTGCCGCAGTTGATTAATGTGTTTGTGGGGGATATGTCTCTTGTGGGGCCTCGTCCGGAGGTGCGGCACTACGTGGATTACTGGACTCCTGAGCAAATGCATGTGCTTGATGTTCGGCCTGGAATCACAGATCCAGCTTCAATTAAGTTTCGCAATGAGAATGAGTTGATGGAGAAGGCGGAAGATCCGGAGAAGTACTATATTGAGGTGATTATGCAGGAGAAGATTAAGCTGTATCTGGAGTATGTGGAGAAGCATAACTTCTGGTATGACTTGGGGCTGATTTTTAAGACGTTCTGGGTAATTGTGAAGGAACGGTAACCATTTCTACTCTGATTAGGATTACTTTTAGATAGGCCAGATGCAGCCGCAAATGCATCGACAAAATGATGAATAACACAGTGAATGAAGAATTGGTTGCCCGTCTGCGGCAATTTATTGAGAGTGAAATGCGTTCCTGCTCGATGGACCTCGCCGGCATCACCCCAGAATATGTCCAGCGCATGTGGGGTGGTACAGTGAGTTTGGAAGACATCGAAAAAGCGTTAGCCGTTCTGAAGGCTGAATAAGAAAGCTAGCATAAACCTGAAAATTATTTGTTCTTATGACAGTAAAAGGTGTTTTGAATGGAATCTGGCAATTCTGCTGCTACCTCTTCTGGCCCCAATGGGGCAGCAAGCGCCGCCGCGCCCAGGAAGAGTATGAGAAGACGTTGGAGGAAGGGAGAGTAAAGTGAATAATTCTGTTGAGGGATTATTATAATATTGACTAGGTGTTTACCCTGATGACACGGCATTCAAGGTTGCTAAGGATGAGATTAATTCGAAAGATAGGATTTGGGAAGTGAACAAAGAAGTATAAAACATGTTTCAGTTAATAGCCATCAGGCCGCTACAAGGCTGTTATGAGTTTATCAGAAAATGTCTGAAAGAAGATGTTTTCTACTATTTCTGTGATCAATATGAGATTTCGAAAGACGGCATTATATCCAGAAACAGGGAGAGTAAAGCCATCCCTGACAACTTGTTCTCAATCAATGGCGGCCATGCACATATAAACCTGACTGCTATCGTCGGTAAGAATGGTGATGGCAAGAGTAGTATAGTGGAGCTAATGATACGCTTAATCAATAACTATACGGCTCAGGTGAGGGAACTGACACACAACGATGTAAATCCGACGGTAGTCATCAGAGGTGTATCAGCGGAACTTTATTACCAAAAAGACTCCAGCATTTATCGGCTATATGACGATAGGGGAGACGGGAGTGTTAAGCTGGAAAAAGTAGCAACGGCGTCGCAGGGAGGGGAGGTAGAAAGGCTATCGTTCAAGGACGGAGTGACTGAGAGCGATGAGGTGGCTGCGAACTTCTTCTATACCATGGTGACGAACTTCTCACACTATGCCTATAACATCTACGATTTCCGAAGGGAATGGGTCCCCGTTAGCGCTAAGACCGACAGTGACGATGCACGCTGCTGGCTCTACTATATATTCCATAAAAACGATGGATATAGGTCTCCCCTCGTGCTAAACCCATTCAGGGATGGAGGAAACATAGATGTGAACAACGAGGCTTACCTAAACAGACAGCGTTTAATCTCATTGTTTCTGGATGCTGATGAGTCTATAGAAGACGGACCAAACTTCAGACGCCTGGAAGGGAAGACGGCACGATACATAACGCTGAAAGACCCAGGGGAGTCGAAACTGCAACAGAAGACCATCGTGGAGCACTTTATGGCGTGTAGAAAGGATGAACTGCTGGAACGCGCCATTGTTCTTGCCAGACAGATGGGCAATGACGACAAGGTATTGAATGCGAACAAGTCGGACTGCCTGCGCCAGATGAGGCTGATACAAACGACATGGATACACGGCAATGAGAGACTGCTGGAAGAGTTGAGGTTGTGGGACAAATCGATTACGGATCGCGCAAAAGGTGTCTACGAAGATGCCGGATTCCTGTCGGAAAAGAGTGACTTCGCTACTTGGCAGGAAGAGTTGGAAAAACTCCATTTCGGGGAAGATACAGACAGCGAGGAAAAAGAAAAGAAACAACTGATAGAAAGTTTTCGCCCATACAGGATGTTCAATCTGGCACAGTTGCAAATGATAGGGCTGGTACGTTATGTATGCGATTTGATGGCGGGCAGGGATACTTCGTTCGATCCGGGGAAAGATAAGTTTGACTTGACTCCGGAACAGATAGTAAAGCCATATAAAGACTTGACAAGAAGGGAAAAATGTGAGCATTACATCATCTATAAAATCATAGCCATATTTGAGACCTACATTGATGAGTATAAAAAACCGTGTCGTGGGTTTAAGAGTTCTATGATAGGTGATACGACGGTGCCTAAATTGTTGGTTTCGAATGCCGTGAACCTGCTTTGGACAAACATTCGGGAGGCTCCTTCACATAGCAACCTGAAATTGAGACAGGCGTTGAATTATCTGAAGCAAAACCTGCGAGACAATGGAAGAGATGTGTATGTAGATATTGACCTTGAAGCGGGAGAAGATGCGGTCAGAATCGGAGACGAACTGGACAGGAATATACCTGCTGTGGAGATGCGGGAAAGGTTGGTGCTGCCATTGGAAAAGCTGAAGTCTACCATAACAGACATAAAGAATCTGGAACTGATGCCTCCGCCATTCTACGAGACAGAGGTGGTGTTTGTTCCGGATGACAATGATGAAGAGGTAATAACCACCGATACGCTGAGTTCTGGAGAGAGACAGAGGCTGGCATCGCTGAGTAGTGTCATCTATCACTTGAGGAATTTAAATTCGAAGAAAAAGGATGATGTAAAGTATAGGGATGTGAATGTGGTACTGGAGGAGATAGAATTGTATTTCCATCCAGAGTGCCAACGGGTCTTCATTAAGGAACTGATAGAGATGATTGAGCGGGCCAATTTGACTGAGATTGACAATATCAATATCATACTCGTGACCCATTCGCCTTTCATCCTGTCGGATATTCCAAAAGGAAACGTGCTCCTTTTGGAAAAGGGAAGGCCGGCAGATGATGATACGAAGCGTCAGTTGACCACTTTCGGGGCAAATATCTATGATATGCTGAAAACAGGATTCTTTCTTGACGGCCCCGTGGGTGCCTTTGCCCAAAAACAGGTGGAGAGAGTAGTAAAAGCACTACGAGCGAAGGATGAAGAACTACTCACCCGCGAAGAGGTAAGGGAACGGATAGAGTTGATAGACGAACCCGTGATGAAACGAATCCTGATAGATGAGTATTCAGCGAAGTATGATGTGGAACTAAAGAGAGCGTATCTTCAGGAAGAGCTACAAAAACTTGAAAACGAAAGGGTATAGACATTATGTGGAAACTGGATCAACCGTCAATACAGGAGTTAGATGACTATGAGCAGATGTTGATGATGGACTTATACAACAGAATCCTCGGCTGTGGTGATAGCTCAATAGTTGATGCCCTTGTACCTCAGATTCCAACAGGCGGACGAGACAAAAGCATCTTGAAGATACTGCTGAGAGGGTCGGTGTATGACTCTTACACTGAGAGTGAGCGACGGATGGGGAAGATATTCTCTGGTTATCGCAGAGCGGATCTGAACGATTATTTCAAAGCTTTACATACTAAGAAAAGTAGAAGGAGCTCTTTGCAGCTAACTCTTCTTAGCAAGTATCAGACCAAGATGGAAACGTTGGCTAAGGTTATGGGTTATGAGGAAGTGTTCGGAGATAGGAAGATGGCATATGCAGTAACTGAATGGAAAGGAGCAAAGGTATGCACCTACTGTAACAGAGACTATATTTTTACCATATCGACAGGGAAAAGGAATAAGGACAAGATTGCACGGCCGGAGTTGGACCATTGGTATCCGAAAAGCAAATATCCGCTGCTGGCCTTGAACTATTATAACCTGATACCAAGTTGTAGTATCTGTAACAGTTCTGTGAAGGGGAATGCGGATTTTGACGTCACCACACATATCCACCCTTATCTGCAAAAGAAGTTTAATCCGGGTTTCAAGTTCCGCTATACACCCACTGCTCCACAATGGGAGCAGGTTACACTTGATGTCCAGCAGGCTACACAAAGGGAATTGACTATGTTGGATGCATTCAAGATAAAGGAAGTGTATAACTGCCATGCCGATCTGGAAGCGAAAGAGTTGTATGAGCTAACGCAAAGGCATGGGGCTAGGTATGTTAAAGACTTATTAAAACTTCTTGGTGATGATTATGGAAAGTCGGAGCAGGATGTATATCGGATGGTGTTTGGAACGGAACTGGATGCTAGGAATTTTGGGGATCGAACGATGAGTAAGTTCAAGCACGATCTGTTGGAACAAATGATGGTGCTGAAGAACGGACATTATTTGCGGAAATAAATCAAGTTATAAATATATGACCCACGACCAATTAAGACATCTTCGTAACCTAAGGCTATTACTTTCACAGAACAAGTCGCCTCTAGGCTTCCTGTTGGCTGCAGGTTGTCCACAATCCGTGAAAGACCCGGCAACGAGCAATGCGCTCTTACCGGATATGGCAGGTCTGACGAAAATAATCAGTGACAAGCACGCCGCAGATGCGGACGGGGCACCTTATAAGCGGTTAATAGAAGAACTTGGGAAGGCTGGCAAGAATACAAATAATCTGGAAGATGTGCTGACCTATATCCGCTCTATGAAGGAGGTGTCCATAGGTGGCGGATTGGTACGTGGATTCACGGAAGAGGAACTGACTGCACTCGAAATGGAAACATGCGCCACCATCTCTGATGCGGTGAAAAAAGACTTGCCAGACGGTAATAACTCGTACAGGAAATTTGCCAGATGGGTGGGCTCTATAGATAGGGAAGTTCCGGTGGAAGTGTTTACCACCAACTATGATCTATTGCTTGAACAAGCATTAGAAGAGCAAAGTGTCCCATTCTTTGATGGTTTTTCTGGTTCCAGATACCCATTCTTTGATATTCATTCGGTAGAAGAGAATGAACTTCCACGCTATTGGGCGCGAGTGTGGAAACTTCATGGCTCTGTGAACTGGAAGACAGTGAAAGGGGAAGTATGTCGGGTATCGAAAGATGTGACAGGATCTGCGGAATTGATATACCCATCGAAACTGAAATATGACCAGAGCAGAAAGATGCCTTTTCTGGCCATGTCTGACCGGCTGACGAACTTCCTGTTACAACCGCAGGCTGTTTTGTTTGTTTGCGGCTACTCCTTTAGCGACGAACACATCAACGACACCATCATCAATGCGCTAAAGGTGAACCAGACGGCCAACGTGATAGCCTTGATGTTTGGCGCAATGAAGAAGACAGACCCTGCGGGAGAGCTCAACTTCCCGGAAGCAGTGAAACGGGCAGAGGAACGACCGAATCTGAGTGTATGGCATGATGAAGAAGCCGTAATAGGAGCTCAACGCAGGGAATGGGCTAAGTTTGAAGACTCGAAGAATGAATTTTCGGGCTTTACCCTGAAGATGGTGGGAGACCATGTGAGTTTTGGCGATTTTGACGCTTTTACAACCTTCCTGTCCGAACTAATAGGAGACCATCCCGATGCAGACAAATAACAATCCGGCCGTCATAGGGGTAGTGAGGAGCATTTCAGGCACCAACGTATCGGTGCAGCTGTATAAGAGCCTCAACTCCTCCATCTCGTATATCAACGGAAACGGTTACAAGATAGGACAGGTCGGAGGTTTCGTAAAGATTCCTCAAGGCTATGTGAACCTATATGGAACGATTGTCCAGATAGGTGCTGATGCCATACCTGAGTCTTTGAGAAACGACACTCAGGCGGGTATTCGATGGATGACGGTTCAATTGGTTGGAGAAGGAGCTGTAGGCCAACCCTTTGAACGGGGAATCTCGCAATATCCAATGATAGATGACGAGGTCCATATCGTGACAGAAGAAGACCTGGTGAACATATACGGGCGAGAGAAGGGGGGAGAGTTTGTTTCTGTTGGGACAATTGCCGGGGCTGAAAATATTCCAGCCCTTGTGGATATCAATAAGTTAATTACGAGACACAGTGCCGTGGTTGGTTCAACGGGAACAGGAAAATCGACTACTGTAGCAGGACTATTGAATACATTGCTGAGTGAGGAACAGTTTCCGTCATCACGTATTGTTTTGATAGATATTCACGGAGAATACGGGAAAACATTCAAGGAAAAGGCTAATGTATTTCGTGTTTATCAAGATGCCGATTATGAGAAGAAACTTGTCGTGCCTTATTGGGCTATGAGTTTTGACGAGTTTGTTGACTTTACTTTTGGGGATGTGAATGACAGCGACCGTGCGCAGATAGCGGAATACGTGTTGCGGCTGAAGAAACTTACCATCCGGCAGAATCCAGGGAAGTATGATTATCTGAATGCAGACCTGATAACGGCAGATACGCCGGTACCGTTTAGTTTGAAGCGTTTGGTTTTATTCTTATACCGTTTGGTTTTTTCGGAACATAGCGCCCAAACAACCTCACAAAGGTTTTGTGAAATCGACGAAGAATTTGACGCAGAGAAAAGTACGGAAGCATTTGAGGAGAAGGATGGAGAGAAGTTGGTTGGAAGCGTTGAACCTTTCATGTTGCCTATTTATAAGGGTATAGTGAACGGGCAAATCTACCACGCTAAGGTAACGGTGAGTCTGAAAAGACAATTGTTGCAATTGTTGGCTCGTATGGCAGATCCTAGATATGATTTTATTCTAAATTCAGGTGGTTTTGTCTCTGATGAGAATGGGGCTGTGGGTAGCGATTTGGATGCGTTGTTGAAGGAGTGGTATGGCGAGAAGCAACTGTCGGTTTTCGATGTATCTGGTGTACCAAGCAGTATTCTAATAGATATTGTGGGAATCATGCTGCGACTGATGTATGATTCGCTCTTCTGGGGCAGAAAGATGCCGCAAGGCGCAAGAGAGAGGCCTCTGCTGATTGTGATGGAGGAGGCGCATAACTATCTTGGTGCGAATAATGATAACAGGGCTGCGTCCGTTGTACGCAGGATTGTGAAGGAAGGAAGAAAATACGGAATTGGAGCCATGGTGGTAAGTCAGCGACCATCTGAGATAGACCCTACGATTTTGTCGCAGTGTGGTACAACTATTTCGCTTCGATTGACGAATTCAAACGACAAAGGAATCGTAGCCAGTACGGTATCGGATAACCTGTCGGGACTGGTGAATATGCTGCCCATCCTAAAGACTGGGGAATCCATTATCGTTGGAGAAGCTGTGAGGATGCCTATGAGGGCGATTATCTTCTTCCCTCCGGAGGCCTTGCGGCCTGATAGCCAAGACCCGAAGGTGGTAGGGAAAGAAGGCGAAGACCCTATAGGATGGACGAAGGTTTTGGATATTAAACCAAACGATTATTCTAATATTACAAAGACTTGGAGGACACAAAAAACAAAAGTAGAATAAGAATTATGGATAGAAAGTATGTATCATCTTCGAATATCGCCTCAATTGGCTATGATTCGATGTCTCAAATTTTAGAAGTTGAGTTTCTTAACGGCGCCATATACCAGTATTATGATGTCCCCGAGGCATTATACGAGGGGCTGATGGCTGCCGACTCACACGGAAAGTATTTGAACGAGTATATCAAGAAAGGTGGATATAGCTATGCTCGTGTATAAGTTATGCGTATAGACCATAAATTGCAGCGCGTCCAGATTGATAGTTTTGAAATATCGGACGAGCTGGTATATCGTTATTTTGATTCCCTGCCTGATGCAGACAGGGAATCGGCATTGTTACGTGCCATACGGATTGGCGTTCTTGCAACGATGGAAGACCGGTTCTCTGCTTTTCTTTCGAAGACAACAGATGACCTTGGTGTGCAGCTGGAAAATCTGAAGCTTCTGTTTAACATGAAGCAGGAGGTGTTCCACAAGACGGCCATCAAAGGCCTCGCGGCCGAAAATGATATTCTCCAGTTTCTGGAAGAGTATATCTCCTCGCATGGGCTAAACGACGTCGTGTCTTTGTCCGGGACATCCAAAGGGACGCTTAAGAATAACAAGACGGGGGATATTCTGGCGTTTGTCGGCGGGGAAAGTAGCGGACGCAAACTGGCTATCGAGTGTAAGTTCGATAAGAGTATCAAGTTAGGGGAGGTGGATTCCGTTGATGTGGCATCTAACCGCTATGATACGGCCTGGAGCCAGTTGCTGGAAGCCTCAGTGAACCGTGAAGCCAATGCCAGTATCATTGTTTTTGACAAAACGCTGGCAGATGCCTCAATTCAGCGTGCCGTGGATGGCGTCTCTTATGTGGATGGTATCGGCTTTATTTGTATCATTGATTATGAAGCCGGTGACTTCCATAATCTGGCAGTCGCTTATATGCTGGCTCGAGGCTTGGCGTTACGAAAGGACGGAAAGACTGTTGATGTTGAGTTTGTCAATATGTTGATTGCGCGTCTTCTGAAGGACATTCGGGATGTGCAGAACATTGAAGGCCTCGTGCGCTCCAACATCAAGAACAATCAGCAGATTCTTAAGAATATAGAGAAAAGTCTGCTGTCGATTGAGTTTGACCAACAATACCTTGCCAAATACTTGCAAGATGGCTTCCTGAGCAAAGCGGATTTGCTGGAGTTTTATCAGCGGGAAGACATCCGCACTAAATATAAACTCCTGGCAAAGGAAATTGAACAAGAAGATTATTATGACCAAACTGAATAGATGGTGGAAGACATACGTTAAGAGTATTCGCAAGGATTTGGTTGTTATGTTGCTGGCAGATATAGTCTTTCTGCTGGTTATGGAATTATTCCTTCGCAACATTCCGGCGCCATTCCCTGTTTTTGTGAAGATCGGCGACTTGTTAGTTACTCTTGCTGTTTCATTTCTTGCGTCTTTCATCTTTTATTTTGTTCAGGTCCACTTGCCAGAAACCCAGCAAAAAACAAATATATATCCGAGTTTGGCGTTTTGGTTTAATCGGATTGTTATCGTAGAAAAAGCTTTGTTGACAAACTATGTCGGTCAGAGGCTCACCTGCAAAGTTCCGTGTTTAAGTTATCCAAAGATCTTATAGATTCTATA